>Ga0214917_10000166_pt1 | contig 81060 bp, 99 predicted proteins | sample LL_1208_BB_MetaG_FD_177983 | JGI IMG/M metagenome (GOLD analysis project Ga0214917, IMG submission 177983) | Freshwater microbial communities from Lake Lanier, Atlanta, Georgia, United States - LL_1208_BB | ecosystem: Environmental > Aquatic > Freshwater > Lake | place: USA: Georgia | collected... | reverse complement strand
AAAATAATTGTTTAAGAACAGGTGCTTACATCTTAATTGACAGTTTAATACAAAATGGGGTTGAGCATATCTTTGGTTATCCAGGAGGAGCCATTCTTCCTATTTATGATGAACTTTATCATTGGGAAAAAGCAAAATTAATAAAACATATTTTAGTTCGTCATGAACAAAGTGCTGCTCACGCTGCTGATGCTTATGCTAGAACAACAAATAAAGTAGGAGTATGTTTTGCAACATCTGGGCCTGGTGCAACAAACTTAGTTACAGGAATTGCAAATGCAAGAATGGACTCTATTCCAATGGTAATTATTACAGGACAAGTAGGAAGAACGTTTATCGGAACTGATGCATTTCAGGAAACAGATATTTTTGGAATTACTTTGCCTATCGTAAAACATTCTTATACAGTAAGGGATACTAGTTTGTTACCAGAAATTATTTCGGAAGCTTTTTTTCTTGCTCAAAACGGACGTCCTGGGCCAATTCTAATTGATATTCCAAAAGATGTAGGACTAGAAGAAACAAAACAATATTCCTACACAAAACTATTTAATTTATTTCAAAAGAATAATTATCGCACCGAACATTTAACAAGTCTGCTTAGTCTTAATAAGTTAATTAATTCGTTTGTAGAGTCTTATCAGCCACTATTTTATATTGGAGGAGGACTCATTCGTGCTAATGGCTTTAAAAGTTTGCAACAACTTGCAAAAATCTTTCAAATTCCTGTAACGAATACTTTAATGGGGAAAGGTTCTTATAACGAAAAAGATCATCTTTCTTTAGGAATGCTCGGAATGCATGGAAGTGCCTACGCAAATTTTGCGGTAAGTGAATGTGATTTATTAATAGCATTAGGAGCACGATTTGATGATAGAGTAACAGGTAAATTAGATGAATTCGCTTGTGATGCAGAAGTAATTCACCTAGATATTGATCCTGCAGAAATTTCAAAAAATCGCTGTCCACAATTAGCTATTATTGGTGATATTCGAAAAATTTTACTTCAAATTTTAAAAAGTTTACGTAAAAAAAATGAAATTGATATCACTCAAACAAAATCTTGGTTAAAACGTATTTATAAATGGAAACAACTGTATCCATTAATGTTAACTAATTACAAACAAACAATTTTATCACCTCAAGAAACAATTAATTTAGTTGGAAAAGAAAATCCAAATGCGATTTTTACAACTGACGTAGGACAACATCAGATGTGGGCAGCTCAATTAATCAATTGTCAACCGAAAAAATGGGTTTCAAGTTCAGGATTGGGAACAATGGGATTTGGTCTCCCTTCGGCAATTGGAGCAAAAGTTGGAAATCCATTGGTAGATGTTATTTGTATCAGTGGGGATTCGAGTTTTCAAATGAGCATTCAAGAGCTAGGAACAATTGCACAATATGAGCTAGGAATTAAAATGGTAATTGTTAATAATGGTTGGCAAGGGATGGTTCGCCAATGGCAAGAATCATTTTATGGAAATCGTTTTTCTAATTCTTACATGAAAAACGGGATGCCTAGTTTTGCTTTGGTGGCCAAAGCCTATAATCTAGAAGGATATGATATTAATAGTGTCAACGAATTAAAAGTATGCATTAATCAATATGGAAAGAATCAAAAAGCAATGCTTTTAGATGTAAATGTAATTGAAAATGAAAATTGTTATCCAATGGTAGCACCAGGAAGAAGCAATTCACAAATGCTAGGATTAGAAAAAGTTTAAAAAAATGGGTCGGATAGGATTTGAACCTATGTAGACGGTTAGTCAATGGATTTACAATCCATCCCCTTTAACCACTCGGGCACCGGCCCCATGAAACTAAATATTACAATTGAAATACATTTTTATCAATAGTAAATTATTTTACCGTATTTTTTTAAAATTATAATAACAAATAATTAGCAAAACTTCATTTGATCCTTGAATTTCATTTGTGGTTATGTAATTAATTAATAATTTTAAGGTAATTTAAAATATGATTACAACTCCAGAAAAACAAGAAGCGAAAAAAATTAAAAAAGCGCAAGTACTTGTTGATTTAAATGTGGTTGAAACAAATTTTGAAAAATGGTCAAAACCTGGTCATTTCTCAAGAACTCTAGCAAAAGGACCAAAAACAACGACTTGGATTTGGAACCTTCATGCTGATGCGCATGACTTTGATGCACAAACAAAATCTTTAGAAGAAGTTTCTAGAAAGATCTTTAGTGCTCACTTTGGACAACTTGCAATTATTTTCTTATGGTTAAGTGGAATGCATTTCCATGGTGCCTATTTCTCAAACTATACAGCATGGTTAGTAAATCCATTACAGATTAAACCAAGTGCACAATCAGTATATCCAGTTGTTGGTCAAGAAATTTTAAATGCAGACGTTGGTGGAAACTTCCAAGGTATTCAAATTACTTCTGGATTCTTCCAAATTTGGCGTGCTGAAGGAGTAACAACGCAACAACAATTATATTGTATTGCATTAGGCGCTCTTGCAATGTCAGGGTTAATGTTATTTGCTGGTTGGTTCCATTACCATAAATCAGCTCCTAAATTAGAATGGTTCCAAAATGTTGAATCAATGATGAATCACCATCTTGCTGGATTACTTGGTTTAGGTTCTTTAGCATGGTCGGGACATGAAATTCATATTGGAAACCCAATTAACAAATTATTAGACTCAGGAATGGATCCAAAAGATTTACCAGATCCTCATGAACTTTTAATTAACAGAGAATTCATTGGTAGTTTATATCCAAGTTTTAAACAAGGGTTAGCTCCTTTCTTCAGTGGAAACTGGTCAGTGTACAGCGATATTTTAACATTCAAAGGTGGATTAAATCCTACTACAGCAAGTTTATGGTTAACTGATGCAGCACATCATCATTTAGCAATTGCAGTGTTATTTATTATTGCGGGACATATGTACCGTACAAACTTTGGAATTGGTCATAGCATGAAAGAAATTCTTGAAGCTCATAATGGTCCATTCACTGGAAAAGGACATAAAGGTCTTTATGAAGTTTTAACAACATCATGGCATGCACAATTAGCTATTAACTTAGCTATGTTAGGATCTCTAACAATTATTATTGCACACCATATGTATGCAATGCCTCCATATCCATATATTGCTATTGATTATCCAACTCAATTATCTCTATTTACACATCATATGTGGATTGGAGCTTTCTGTATTGTTGGAGGAGCTGCTCATGGTTCGATCTTCATGGTTCGTGATTACGATGCAACTGTAAACTATAACAATTTACTAGATAGAGTAATTCGTCATCGTGATGCAATTATTTCTCATTTAAATTGGGTTTGTATTTTCTTAGGAACACATAGTTTTGGTTTATACATTCATAACGATACAATGCAAGCCTTAGGACGTCCACAAGATATGTTCTCTGACAAAGCTATTTCGTTACAACCAATTTTTGCGCAATGGATTCAAAGCGTGCATACTGCTGCTCCTGGAACAACATCTCCAAATGCATTAGCAACAGCTAGTTATATTTTTGGTGGTGACGCAGTTACTTTAGGTTCAAAAGTTGCATTAATGCCAATGAACTTAGGAACAGCAGATTTCATGGTTCATCATATTCATGCATTTACAATTCACGTAACAGCTTTAATTTTATTAAAAGGTGTACTATACGCAAGAAATTCAAGATTAATTCCAGACAAATCAAACTTAGGTTTCCGCTTCCCATGTGATGGACCTGGTCGTGGTGGTACATGTCAAGTTTCTGGTTGGGATCACGTATTCTTAGGATTATTCTGGATGTACAACGCAATTTCTGTTGTAATTTTCCACTTTAGCTGGAAAATGCAGTCTGATATCTGGGGATCAGTAACACCGCAAGGTGCAATTTCTCATATTACAGGTGGAAACTTTGCTCAAGGTGCTTTAACAATCAATGGTTGGTTAAGAGATTTCCTTTGGTCACAAGCTTCACAAGTAATTCAATCATATGGATCAGCATTATCTGCATATGGTTTAATTTTCTTAGGCGCTCACTTCATTTGGGCATTTAGTTTAATGTTCTTATTCAGTGGTCGTGGATATTGGCAAGAATTAATTGAATCTATTGTTTGGGCACATAACAAATTAAAAGTTGCACCTTCAATTCAACCACGTGCATTAAGTATTACACAAGGTAGAGCTGTTGGATTAGCACACTATTTATTAGGTGGAATTGGTACAACATGGGCGTTCTTCCTTGCTCGAATTATTTCTGTAAGTTAATTTAATCCGTTATTAAAAAGAAAAACTTTTTAATGATTTAAGAATTTTATTATAAAAACCTAAAGGAGTTTTATCAATGGCAACAAGATTTCCTAAATTTAGTCAGGTTCTAAGTGAAGACCCGACTACACGCCGTATATGGTTTAGTATTGGAACAGCTCATGACCTTGAAGCTCATGATGATGTTACTGAAGAAGCATTATATCAAAAAATATTTGCTTCTCATTTTGGTCATTTAGCAATTATTTTTCTTTGGACATCAGGAAACCTTTTCCACGTAGCTTGGCAAGGGAACTTTGAACAATGGATTTTAAATCCGTTAAAAGTAAAACCTATTGCCCATGGAATCTGGGATCCTCACTTTGGGGAAAGTGCTTTAAAAGCATTTACAAGAGGTGGAGTAATTTACCCAGTAAACATTGCATTATCTGGAGTATATCAATGGTGGTATACAATTGGTATGAGAACAAATCAAGATTTATATGTTGCATCTGTTTTCTTACTTTTTGTTTCATTACTTTTATTACAAGCAGGATGGTTACATTTACAACCACAATTCAAACCAAGTATTGCATGGTTTAAAAACAACGAATCACGTTTAAATCATCATTTATCTGGATTGTTTGGATTTAGTTCAATTGGTTGGACAGGACATTTAGTTCATGTTGCAATTCCTGAATCAAGAGGGATTCATGTTGGTTGGGATAACTTTACATCCGTTTTACCTCATCCAGCTGGATTAACACCATTCTTTACAGGAAACTGGAGTGCTTACGCAGAAAATGCAGATGCAGCAAACCATGTTTATAACACATTAGAAGGAGCTGGGACAGCAATTTTAACATTTAAAGGTGGTTTCCACCCTCAAACTCAATCTCTGTGGTTAACTGACATTGCTCATCACCATTTAGCAATCGGTGTATTATTTGTTATTGCCGGACATATGTACCGTACAAACTTCGGAATTGGTCATAGCATGAAAGAAATTCTTGAAGCGCACAGACCACCAGGAGGACGATTAGGAAATGGACATATTGGATTATATGAGACAATTACAAATTCATTACATATGCAATTAGGATTAGCATTAGCAGCTTTAGGTGTTGTAACATCTTTAGCAGCTCAACATATCTATGCATTAAATCCATACGCTTTCTTATCACGTGATTATGCAACAGAAGCAGCATTATACACTCATCACCAATATATCGCAGGATTCTTAATGGTTGGTGCATTTGCTCATGGGGCAATTTTCTTTGTTCGTGATTATGATCCAGAACAAAACAAAAACAACGTACTAGCAAGAATGTTAGATCATAAAGAAGCTATCATTTCTCACTTAAGTTGGGTTTCTTTATTCTTAGGTTTCCACACATTAGGATTATATGTTCATAACGACGTAGTTGTAGCCTTTGGACAACCAGAAAAACAAATTTTAGTAGAACCTGTATTTGCACAATGGATTCAAGCAGCTTCTGGTAAAACATTATATGGATTTGATACACTTTTATCTTCAACGTCAAGCCCAGCTACAGTAGCTAGTCAACAACTATGGTTACCAAACTGGTTAGAAGCAATTAACAGTCCTAAAAACTCGTTGTTCTTAACAGTAGGTCCTGGAGATTTCTTAGTTCATCACGCGATTGCTTTAGGTTTACATACAACAACTTTAATTCTTGTTAAAGGTGCTTTAGATGCTCGCGGATCGAAGTTAATGCCAGATAAAAAAGATTTCGGCTATAGCTTCCCTTGTGACGGTCCAGGAAGAGGAGGAACGTGTGATATTTCTGCATGGGACGCTTTCTACTTATCAATGTTCTGGATGTTAAATACAATCGGATGGACAACATTCTATTGGCATTGGAAACACATTACATTATGGTTAGGAAACCCAGCTCAATTTGATGAATCATCAAATTATATTATGGGATGGTTAAGAGACTATTTATGGCTAAATTCTTCTCCTTTAATTAATGGTTATAATCCATTAGGGATGAACAATTTATCAGTATGGGCATGGATGTTCTTATTTGGTCATTTAGTTTGGGCAACAGGATTCATGTTCTTAATTTCATGGCGTGGATACTGGCAAGAATTAATTGAAACAATTGTTTGGGCACATGAACGTACTCCATTAGCAAACTTAGTTCGTTGGAAAGACAAACCAGTTGCATTATCAATTGTTCAAGCACGTTTAGTAGGGTTAGCTCATTTTACAATTGGGTATATTTTTACATATGCACCATTCGTAATCGCTTCAACTCTAGGAAAATTTGGTTAATAAACACAATTTTGTTATATTGTATTTTGTATAATAATACAAAATACAATATGGCAAAAAAAGGAATGCTTGAACGTGAATTAAAACGTAAAAAGCTTGTAAACAAATATTCAGAAAAACGCGAAAAGTTATTAAAAGAATTAAAAACATGTAATTCTCTAGAGCAAATTTTTGAGGTAAATGCAAAAATTCAAAAACTTCCTAGAAACAGTTCAAAAATAAGATTACGAAATCGTTGTTGGAAAACAGGAAGACCAAGAGGTTATTTTCGTTATTTTGGATTATGTAGAAACGTAGTGCGTGAATTTGCACATGATTGTTTCTTACCAGGGGTAACAAAAGCAAGTTGGTAATAAAAGTACCTAACAAAGGTACTTTTACTTCTTTTTATTTTAATTCTAATTCGTTGCCACGCTTAAATTGTAAATAAGCAGCAACAAAAAGACCTAATAATGTAACAGCCATTAGACCTAAAACAATTCCTGTTAAAAGTGGTTCTACCATTTGATTCTTTATTAATTTTTTAATTTATTTTTAAAAACTATTAATTTACTTAAATCCTACACTTGCTTGCCATACAAACGCTAGTAAGAAAAATAATACCGGAATTATTGGCATAACGTCAGCAAGTGGTCCAAAAACAGCAAAAACACCAGGTAGTTTGCTAATTAAGATAGTTTCCATAAATTTATATCTTTATTGTTTATGTATATATGAATATATTTTTAATATATATATTCGATTTTCTTTCTATTATAATCGAACATTATTCTAAAAAAGTAAAACATTTCTAATTCTTCTTAACACATACTAATAATACCATAGTGACTTAATTAATTCTAGAGTTTCATCGTGAAACCAGTGTGAAATAGCTAATGAAGAGAATCGAACTCTTAACCTCCTGATTACAAGTCAGGCGCTCTACCAATTGAGCTACATCAGCAGCGTACAAATTAATATTATTTATTTTTTAATTATTTGTCAAAAGGAAATAATTTTAAATTACTTCCTTTTAACGTTTTACCTAACTAGCTTTGTTCGATTCACGTTCAATTACATTGAATGAAGGTAAGTCAGTAAAGGCTAACAAGGATAACACTTTACGATCTAAAAAAACATCAATTTTTCGTAAATTTCCAATAAACTTTGAATAAATATTTTTGCGCATTCGACTTGCTGCATTTATTCGATAAATCCAAATGCGTCTAAAGTTTCTTTTCTTTAATTTTCTTCCAATATAAGCAAAATTTAAACTTTGTACGACTTGTTCCGCAATCATTGTTGATAAACGAGAATTTGATCCCACATACCCTTTTGCTAAATTTAAATATTTTTTACGTCGTTTTGCCGCTACATTTCCTCTTTTTGTTCTAACCATAATTCTGCAATTTCAAGGTTTAAATAGTGTATTAAAATGTTTTTACATGTAAGGTAACATAATCAAAAATTTACCGAAATCAGAAGGATGAACTTGAGCAGGTCCTGCAAGTCTACGTAACCTTTTTGAATTTTTGCGTCGAAGTAAATGAGATTTATAAGCTTTTTTTCTACACAAGCAATTTTTTTTCGCTTTAATTCTTTTTGCTGCTGCTTTGCGTGTTTTTAATTTCATTTTTTTATCAATATCAAATATATTTCTTCTAATTTTAATATTGATTAAACGAATAGTAAAGTTAATTTTTCTCTTTTATGAATTTCCTGTCCAAATATATTTTGTTTCAATTGGTGGTAAGAAATATAATTTTAATAAATTTGTTACCATGTTAAAATATAATGGAATTTTTGTAAATAATTTACTAAATTCAGAACTTGTTTCTTTTTCTAACTCAATTAATTGTGTATTGCATTCTGCACATAAATCTAATAAGTTAAAGAATTCTGGATTATCTACATCTAAAACTACTGGAAACAATGTGCTTGAACTTTGGTTTGTTTTACGAATAACATGTTGATCGAATTGTTTTGTATCTAGTCCAATTGTAGAATAAAAATCACTACGTTGTAAATCGTTTAAATACATTGTCACAAATACTGATAATAAGAAGAATCGACACCAAAGTTTTGATTCAAAAGTATTTAATAACGAACTTTGTGATTTTAATAATGCTGCAAAGAAATCTCCATGACGGTTTTCATCTTGACACCAGCTTTCAAAAAATCTAAAAATAGGATAAACACGATAGTTTGGATTTTTCTCTAAATGACGATAAATTGTTATATAACGCCAGTATCCAATTTTTTCTGATAAATATGTTGCATAAAAAATAAATTTTGGTTCAAAGAACGTGTATTTTCGTGTCTTTGTTAAAAATCCTAAATCTAATGATACATTAAAATCACTCATGGCTTTGTTTAAAAATCCTGCATGACGTGCTTCATCTCGGGACATAAATGAAAATCCTTCCGCTAATAAAGGATTTGACTTTTTTAAATTTCTCGAAATTTCTTTGTACAATAAAAATCCTGAAAATTCCGCAGTACAAGATCGTTCTAAAAACTCAATAAAGATAGTACGTGTTTTATCATCAAAAAAATCCCATGTATTTAAAAATTCTTTATCACGAATAAAATGATCACGATTATAATCAATTCGGAATTCTTCAACGATAGCTTCAATTTCTTCTTTGTTTGAACTAATATCTAATTCAGAAATTTCTTTAAAATTTGTTGTGTAAAAACGAGGTGTTAATAAATTTTCTTTTGATTCCGTTTTAGTTTCAATTACTTTTTTTGTAGTAGCAACCATAAAGTCTAATGTTTATGAGAATAAATAAGAATTATAAAAGAACAATGGACTAAAAAGTAGTAAATTTGTTCCAAAAAGTTTTTTAGTTGTAATACTTATTATTATATAATTAGTAAAAATTTGATTTGTTAAAAAATAACACTTATCATATTAATTCATATGAAATAGAAGACAGTATCGCCAAGTGGTAAGGCAGTGGATTGCAAATCCTTTATCCCCCAGTTCAAATCTGGGTACTGTCTTCAAAAAAGGGGACGTGGTGGAATGGTAGACACAACAGACTTAAAATCTGTTGACTAAATTGGTCGTGAGGGTTCAAGTCCCTCCGTCCCCAATCAATTATTTTTTAATGATTCAGTATTAATTCCTAATTCTCTTTCAATTGCAATTTTTCCAGTTCGAATACTTTCAATAATGTTATAAGGTTGCAACAATTGTTGAATTGTCAAAATTTTCCCTGGATCTCCGGTCACTTCAATTGTCATAGAATTGTCAGAAATATCAACAACTTTGGAACGGAAAATTTGAACAATCTCTAAAATTTCAGAACGTGTTTTAGAAGAGGATTGAACTTTTAGTAACATTAATTCACGTTCAACACAGGCACGATTTGAAATATCTTTAATTTCAATGACTTGAATTAATTTATTCAATTGTTTTGTAATTTGTTCAATGGTTTGATCATCCCCAGGTAAAACAATAATAATTCTGGATACACCTTGATTTTCGGTAGGACCTACTGCAATACTTTCAATATTGAATCCTCTGCTCGAAAAAACAGTAGAAATTCTCGTTAAAACTCCTGATTCATTATATACTGTTATCGATAATGTCTTTTTCATAATTTAAAGGGATAAAAATCTTTTTCAAAACTAACTATTTAAAATGTAAATCTTGACTCTGCTATAGTCAAATAATATATTATTGTTAATAGAATTCGAAAATTCGATTAAAAGTTTGTTAAAAACTGTTATACTAATTATATAAATAGAAACAAATAAAAGATATGGATATAAGTGCAGCAACAATAAAAGAACTTCGAGAAAAAACAGGGGCTGGAATGTTAAATTGTAAAAATGCTTTAACGGAAACAAACGGTGATTTTGAAAAAGCTGTTGCATTTTTACGCCAAAAAGGTTTAGCTTCCGCTGAAAAAAAATTATCCCGTAGTACAAAACAAGGAATTATTACAAGTTATATTCATACAGGCTCTAAAATTGGAGTTCTTTTAGAATTAAATTGTGAAACTGACTTTGTAGCCCGTCGCACGGAATTCCAAAATTTAGCAAAAACACTTGGTATGCAAATTGCTTCTTCGACTACCGTTAATTATTTAACATTAACAGATGTTCCAAAAAGCTTATGGGATTCCGAACTTGAAATTGAATCAAAAAGAGATGATTTAAAAAACAAACCTGAAAATATTAAAGAGTCTATTTTAAAAGGACGTGTGGAGAAAACGTTAAAATCGTACACACTATTAAATCAAGCTTGTATTCGTGATCCAGAGGTAACAGTTGAAGAATATATTAAAAATCATGTTTCTCTTCTAGGAGAAAATATTCAAATTAGCCGATTTGTTAAGTACAATATCGGAGAAAATAATGGTTCAGAAACTGAATAACATTGTTTAAAATAGCGAAAATTTCTTTTCGCTATTTTTATAATTATTTTAGAAATCTAATTCTGCTAATTGTACTTTTTCAAATTGTTTCTTTTTAAATACAAACATTGATTGTGTAACAATAATGGAAACACAGAAAGCTAAATAACCATAAATACGAAGAGGATCTTGTAATACAATTTCTGATTCAGCTTGTCCAAATCCACCAACATTTGGATTAATTGTTAATGGTTGATCTTGTTGCACAACTTGGTTTTCCTTAACAATTAAATCAACTTCTTTTGGAACTACTTGTGTTTTGACATCACCATTTGTTCCGGCAATTGTAATTTCAAATGTTTTATCTGTTAATTTAATTTCTTGAATTTTTCCTGTTGTTGCTGCTGTAACAATATTGTTATTTGTTTTTTCTCCTGTTGGATAAACTTGTCCACGACCTCTGTTAGCCCCAACATAAATAGGATATTTTACATAGAAAATATTTTTATCTTTTTCTGGATCAGGCGATAAAATCGGGAAAATAATTTCTTGATTTTTTTCACCAGCAATTGGACCTACAACAAGAATATTTTCTTTTGTTGGGCTGTATGGAGTAATATAAACTCCTTTTGTTTTAGCTTTTAATTCTTCGTCTAAAAGATTTTTAGGGGCTAACTTAAATCCGTCTGGTAAAAGTACAACAGCTCCTACGTTTAAACCACCTTTTTGACCATTTCCAAGGACTTGTTTTTGTTTTACATCATAAGGAATTTTTACCACGGCTTCGAATACACTATTTGGTAAAACTGATCCTGGTGCTTCGATTTCTGATGGTTTTTGAGCTAAGTGACAGTTTGCACAAACAATTCGACCATTTGCTTCTCTAGGATTTTCATAGGCTTGTTGCGCATAAATTGGAAAAGCCGATGCTGTTTTTGGTAATCCAAAAACTAAAGTGGGTAAGATTAATAATAAAGATAAAAATTTTTGTAAGTTTTTAATCATATATAAAAAAGTGCTGTTAAAGTAAAATCAAATCAATAAAAAGGATAAATCAGGTCCTTAACTCTATTTTATATCAAGCTAAAATCAATGTTCCAGTTAATTTTAAATTTAAGCGTTTTTCCAAAATACTGATAATTAGAAAAAATAGAGCAAAAGCTGAAAAAGCGAATGAAAGTTGCGTATACCCATCAATAGTAGGAGTTAGCAAACCGGAAACTGCAAAAATAATAAAACTTATAATTTTCCAATATTCCGGTAAAGAATTAATAACAATTTCACTTGTTAATCCTGCCAACAATACAACTGGAAATTGTGAAATACTTAAAAGAGTTGTAAACAAAATTGTTTCTAAATTTAGTACTTCATCAATTGACCATAAATTTTCCAATGTTTTTTCACCATAAGAATTGAATGAATCTAAACTTAATGGAATTGTAGTTGTTAAAGACACTAAAATACTCATTGAAAAGAGAAAGAAAAAAATTTTTGAATTGTTAATTGAATTTATTCGAAAAGTAGTTTTTGTCCCACCCGCTTTTTTATTATCAATGTCTAAAGGAATTTTCAAAAAAAAAGTAGAAAAAAATGTTAAAACAATAAGTGAAATAAAAAGCAAAACTAGATAAAATCCAGGAACTAATTGTAAAAGATCAATCTCTGCGACTTGAGCCCTTAAAAGTTCCATGAATGAAAAAACACTAAACGAATAAAGAAAAATTTTCAAGTATAAATCCTTTTGAAAAAAATAGGAGTTGTCTAATGAAAATGTTTCATCCAAATTGAACATTTTTACGATTTAAATTCTTTAACAATAGTAACTACTTTCTTAAGAAATTCTACTTCATCCTTTAAAAGGAAAATTTTCGAATTAATCACTTTATCATTTGCATCACCAGCTAATTTTTGATTTTCTACTTCTAACTCAGCAACTTTTTGCTCATACTGTTTCGTAACGTCATCCACCGAAATTGTTGATGTGATTTCTTTTACCTTTTTAGCATAAACATAAACTCCTGTTCCTTTTGTTTCTGCAGTTGTATCTAACCCTTGATTTGAGACTACAAAAACAGCATCTTGAAGAATGAATAAACTTTTTTCAAATTTATTTTCAAAGTTTGTTTCAATTTCAATAATGTTGTTTTCAACTTTTCCCATTAAATCTTGATGTTGCTCAAAAATTTCAGCAACTCCACTTCTTAAGTGTACTTTTACTTTTGTTGTATTAGATTGTAAATTACTATATTCTGGTGTTGCTAAAAGAAATAACATGGGAGTTTAATTAATTAGTTAAATAATAAAATTGTTTGAAGGTAAAAATGTTAATACTTTCTATGTAATCTAACATCTTCACTTCCAATAATGTTGATAAAGTCATCAGCAATAAAATGGCTAAAATCTTCTTCCTTTAATGTAACTAAAGATTCGTAATCAATTTTTCCAGTGTTTGCTAATGTATTTTCAATACGAATTGATTGAAAAGATAATAACTGATTTAAGAAAATTTTAATTGTTCGAACATTCGAGAACGTTTCAAATTTAATTAATTGTTCCATGTAGAATGTTAAAATATCAATAACTTCAGGTGTAAATTTATAGCGGTATTCATTATGAATAACAAATTTTGTAATATCTACTAAATCACTTACACCGTAGTCAGGGAAATTTACGTGATTTCCAATACGTGATGAAACACCTGGATTGGAGTTAAAGAATGTATCAATTTTTTCTTTTCCACCTGAGAAAACAATAACAAGATCATCACGTTGATTTTCCATTACTTGTAGAAGTAACTCAATTGCTTCAGCACCGTAATCTCTTTCATTATTTGGTTTATATAAGTGGTGTGCTTCGTCAATAAATAGAACTCCACCAGTGGCTTGTTGTAAACACTCACGTGTTTTTGGTGCCGTATGTCCTACGTATTGCCCAACCATGTCTTCACGTGTAACTGTTGTTACATGCCCTTTTGTTAAATAACCTAAATTTCTTAATACTAAAGCAATTTTATTTGCTACAGATGTTTTCCCCGTTCCTGGACGACCAGTAAATGCCATATGTAGGCTTGAATTTAATTGAACTAATCCTTGAATTTCACGGATACGGTCAAATAATAATACAGAAGAAATTTCACGAACTTTTGTTTTTACTTCTTTTAAACCAACTAATTCTTCGTTTAATGTTCCTAAAATATCTTCAATCCCTGTTGCAGAATAACAATCTTTAATATCAATTAGATCTGATTTGCTAATAACTAGATCTTTTAAAGTTTTACACATATTGTTTTTATTTTTGTTAAATTTATAAAAAATGAATCAAGAAAGATTTTTTTACGAAATGAAAAAAGATAGTTTTTCTATCTTTTTTCATTTTAGTAAAGAATTAGTAACGAGAACCTTCAGCAGCAGCTTGAACAGCGTAGCTTTGGATTGTGTAAAGAATGTTTCTTCCTGCAGCTTCTTGACGAACTAAGTAGAATCCTGGTTCGAAAGATGGACGTTGAATAATGAAAGAAAGAGCTGTAGATTCTACACCACGTGCATTGTTAAAAGCGTTGATTTTAACATACATGTTAGGGTGTGCTTTACGACATTCGTTGATTTCATACATAATTGTAGCTGCATCAGGAACGTTGAAAAGTGGTAATCCCCACATTTCCCAGTAACAGTTACGTGGGTGTGGATCATCAGTGTATTCAATACCTACAGCGTATCCTGATTTGATTGAATATTCAACTTGTTTTTTGATTTGAGCATCTGTTAAATCAGGTAATAAAGAGAAACATCCTTGTGTAATTCTTGCCATAATAACTCCTTTATGTTTGTTTGTTTATTTATAAAAAGGTAATACTTCAATTAAATGATATTTGCTCTTAAAAATTAAGAGTATGATCTTGTTGGAGTAGCTTCGTAGTCTAAACTATCTGTAGAAGCGTAGTCGAAAGTGATAGCTTTCCATAAGTCTAAAGCAACTTGTAATGGACGACAGTCTCTAGCAGCAGTTTTTAAGATGTCTGGACCTTGACCTAAGTAGTCTCTACCTTCGTTCTTAGCTAAAACCATAGCTTCTAAAGCTACACGGTTAGCTGTAGCACCAGCTTGGATACCATCTGGGTGACCAATAGTACCACCACCAAATTGTAATACAACATCTTCACCTAATAAGTGAGTTAATTGGTGCATTTGTCCACAGTGAATACCACCAGAAGCTACTGGAAGACACTTACGTAAAGATGCCCAGTCCATATCGAAGAAGATACCAAGAGATCTGTTTTCTTTTAATGAAGTTAATAAAAGTGTATCGTAGAACCCTTTTACTGTGTTTGGATCTCCTTCAAGTTTACCAACAACTGTACCAGCGTGGATGTGGTCAACACCAGACATACGCATCCATTTACAAATTACACGGAAGTTAATACCATGATTTTTTTGACGAGTGTAAGTTGAATGACCTGCACGGTGTAAGTGAAGAATCATATCGTTTTTACGAGACCAGTAACCCATAGATTGGATTGCTGTGTAACCAATGATTAAGTCAACCATGATAATTACTGATCCAACTTCTCTAGCAAATTCTGCTCTTTCGTACATGTCTTCCATTGTAGCAGCAGTTACGTTTAAGTAAGAACCTTTAACAGAACCTGTTTTAGCAGCAGCTTTGTTAATCCCTTCCATAACGTATAAGTATCTTTCACGCCATCTCATGAATGGTTGAGAGTTGATGTTTTCGTCATCTTTTAAGAAGTCTAAACCACCTTTTAATCCTTCGTATACTACACGACCGTAGTTTTTACCAGAAAGACCTAATTTAGGTTTAACAGTAGCACCTAATAAAGGACGTCCGAATACGTCTAATCTTTCACGTTCTACAATTACACCAGCAGCAGGACCTAAGAAAGTTTTTAAGTATGCATAAGGAATACGCATATCTTCTAAACGTAAAGCTTTAACAGCTTTGAATCCGAATACGTTACCAATGATAGAAGCTGTTAAGTTAGCAATAGATCCTTCTTCGAATAAGTCACATTCGTAAGCGATAAATGCAAAGAATTCTTCAGCTCTGTTTGGAACTTCTTCTACGAAGTAAGCTTTAGCACGGTATACTTCACAAGCAGTTAATAAGTCAGTCCATACAACAGTCCAAGTAGCTGTAGAAGATTCACCAGCAACAGCTGCTGCAGCTTCAATCGGGTCTACACCTGGTTGTGGAGTAAGACGGAAAAGACAAAGAATGTCTGATTCTTTAACTGAATAGTCTGCGTCCCAGTATCCCATTTTTTTGTAAGGAATTACTCCAGATTCGTAACGTTCTGATTTAATACGTGTTCTTTCTGATGCGTCGTTCATTTTAGTTTATTATTAAAAATTAATAATTAGTATTTGGATTACTTTGTCAGTAGTCCTTGCAAGTGCTAAAAAGTTTTAACTTAGTTAACCTCATTCTATCTATACAGTCATATTATACGAATTTTCTTTTTTAAGAAAATTAAAAATTATCGAGAGTAGTACTCAACAATTTTTAATTCGTTCACTCGTACTAAGACATCTTTTCGTTTTACAGGAGAAAGGAAATTTCCAATTAATTTTTCATTATCAATTTCCAAATGTTTTGGTAATAAACTATGAAAACGTGATGTTGTTAAATTTACACGTTTCATTCTACGTTGAATTAATTTTCTCTTTTGTTGTTGTGTTTCAAAGTTGTCGGAAATTAATTTTTTCGATCTTTCTTTTTCTTTTACTGTAATGACATCATTTTTTTGACAAATAAAACTTGGAATATTAATTAATTTGCCATTAACTAAGATATGCCCATGATTTACAATTTGTCGTGCAGCTGGGATCGTCGCAGCAAATCCCAGTCTATAAATTACACAATCAAGTCTTGCTTCCAATAGTTCTAGTAATAGAGTACCAGTTGAACCTTGTCTACGCTTTGCTTCTTTGTAATAAGAAACTAATTGTTTTTCACTAACTCCATAATTAAAACGAAGTTTTTGTTTTTCTAATAAACGTTCTCTATAGTCATCAGATAAAGAAGATCTTTGTTTAGTTTTTGTAAAAACTAACTTTCCATGTTGACCCGGAGTTTTTGTTCGATTTTTTGTATTTTTTCGTGTTAATCCAGGTAACAGTCCTAATCTTCTAATAATTCTTATTCTAGGACCTGTATATCGTGCCATTTTTAATGCAATTTAAAATTATATAATTTATATCTCTATGAGATAATAATACCAATCAAACGTAAAGACGTCAAAATAGTGCTAATTTTCTTAAATTGAAAGAGGCGAATGACGGGACTTGAACCCGCGAATGGTGGATCCACAAACCACTGCCGTAACCACTTGGCTACACTCGCCTACACCTAGGATATTTTATAATAAAAACTCTTTTTTATGAATATTTTCGTTTATTATTAATTTTAATTGAATGGGAAATTTCGTCTCCTAAAGTTTGAAATAAATTCTGTTTTAAAATGTCTTTTACTAAAAAGTTTCGAAAAAAAGATACTGCAGTTAGTAATAATTCATTTTTAATTAATTTATTAAAATCAAATTCTGAAAAACGAGTCTTCATCAGATAAGCAAAATAATGTTGATTTTTTGTAATTTCTCCTCGAATTAAAACCTCTTGACTATGTAAACGTTTAATTAAACGATAACGCACTAGATACCAATTCGCTTCATTTTTTAACATTTTAGTAATTAGTTTTCCTGCTTTCGTAGTTTTTTCTTCCATAAATGTAATAAATAATAAATCTGGTGTTACTACAGGTGTTTTAAAACGGTACAAAGCATTTTCGACTATTTTTTCAAAAAGTTGATTCATTTCTTGCGAATAAATAATTTCTTTTTGCTCGAATTCTTCTGATTTGGCTTTCTTTGAAAAAAAAGTAGAAAAAGAGTTTTTCTTTCCTGTTTTGCTATCAGTATTCGAAAAAATCCCTAACAAAGATTCTTGACTTAAATTATATTCTTTCAATACTTTGGACAATTCAAATTTTTCATCCAAAAGAGAAATTAAAAGGACATCACTCGTAATCGTATTTTTTTCTAGTAATTTTGAAAAGAAAATTGAGTTTTTCACTATTTGAAAGGTATCATTTGAAAAGAAATCGAAATACGTTAAAAAGCCTAACAAATAATCAATTGTAATGTAAGCTTGATGACGTTTTCTTTTCTCTAGAAGGACTTTTTTAGAAAGAGAAGATTCATTTGAATTACTTTTAAATTCATCAGGAGAATTTAATAATTTATTTTGTGTGGAAATCAAATTCATTTAATTAAGTTCAAGTGTTAAGTGATATTTAAAAAAGAATGAATAATTATGTTAGTTTTTTTAATATTGTTAAAAAATTAATTTTCGATCCTTTATTTAATCATAATTATTTATTATCATTAGGATAAGGGAAAATAATAATTTAGTTATCCAGAAAAATATGAATACAATTAATAATAGTAAAAATCAAACGAATTTACAAAATAAAAAAAGCCCTTCGATTGATCTGATCAAATATGTTGAATCAAAATATTTAAATTCACTTAATATTGTGGGGTCAAAAACAAATACTCTTGAAGTCGGTGATATTATTCGATTAGGGTATTTAATTCCGGAAGGAGATAAAGAAAGAACTCAATATTATGAAGGATTAATTATTGCAAAAAGCAATCGCAATCTAGGAAAAAGCTTTACATTACGAAGAACAGTGGCTGGAGTTGGAGTAGAACAAATTTTTTTATTAAATTCTCCAAAAATTGTTTCCGTAACTAAAAAACAATCTTCAAAGGTTCGCAGAGCAAAATTGTATTTTATTCGTTCTTTAAGTGGAAAAGCCACACGACTAAAAACAAAATTCTAAGAATACACCTGACTGGGTTTGAACCAGTGACGTTCTTACGAAAATGGATTATGAGTCCAGTGCCTTCAACCACTCGGCCACAGGTGTTGAAATCATTTGGAACCTGTGGGATTTGAACCCACGTTCATAAAAAAATTATGTCGATTCCAAAAGGTCCCATAATTCAATAAACTAAACATAAAGGCTAATTTTTATGTTTAGTTTATTTCTTAATTTCTTTTTATTTAGCTAATGTTTTTGCTTTTTCAATTACGTCTTCAATACCACCTACTAAGTAGAAGGCTTGTTCTGGTAATGAATCAAATTCTCCAGCTAAAATACGTTGGAACGCATTAACTGAATCATTTAACTTAACGTATTTCCCAGATAATCCAGTAAATACTTCAGCTACAAAGAACGGTTGAGATAAGAAACGTTCAATACGTCTAGCTCTTCCTACAATTAATCTATCTTCTTCTGATAATTCATCAATTCCTAAAATTGCAATAATTTCTTGTAATTCTTTGTATTTTTGTAATGTTTGTCTTACTTGTTGAGCTGTTTTGAAGTGAACTGCTGAAACAATTGACGGTTGTAACATTGTAGATGTTGATTGTAATGGATCTACTGCTGGATAAATACCTTTTGCTGCTAACTCACGAGATAAAACCGTTGTCGCATCTAAATGACGGAATACATTTGAAGGAGCTGGATCTGTTAAGTCATCTGCTGGTACATATACTGCTTGAATTGATGTGATAGAACCTTCTTTTGTTGAAGTAATACGTTCTTGTAATTCCCCAACTTCAGTTGATAAAGTAGGTTGGTATCCAACCGCTGAAGGCATTCTTCCTAATAATGTTGATACTTCAGAACCAGCTTGTACAAAACGGAAAATATTATCAACGAATAATAATACGTCTTGTTTGTTCTTGTCTCTAAAATATTCTGCCATTGTTAAGGCTGTTAACGCTACACGCATTCTTGCTCCAGGTGGTTCATTCATTTGACCATAAACTAAAGCAACTTTTGAATTTTCAAAGTTTGAAGCATCAATAACTTTTGATTCTTTCATTTCCGCGTATAAGTCATTTCCTTCACGTGTTCTTTCACCAACTCCTGCGAAAACAGATACACCACCATGTTCTTTGGCAATGTTGTTAATTAATTCCATAATTAATACTGTTTTTCCTACACCAGCACCACCGAATAACCCAATTTTTCCACCACGTCTGTAAGGTGCTAATAAGTCAACAACTTTAATTCCTGTTTCAAAAATACTTGGTTTTGTTTCTAATTCAACGAATTCAGGAGCCGGACGGTGAATTGAATAGAATTCACTTTGTGGAACTGGACCACATTCATCTACAGGTTCACCAAGAACGTTAAAAATTCTACCTAATGTAACTTTACCTACTGGAACAGTAATTGAGTTTCCTGTGTCAACTGCAGTATCTCCTCTTTTTAAACCATCTGTAGAAGTCATACAAATCGCACGCGCTTTGTTTTCTCCAATTAAGTATTGAACTTCAGCTACAATTACTTCACCAGAATTTCCTTTTGAAACTTTTAAGGCGTTATAAATTTTTGGTAATGCTCCTTCTGGAAATTCTACGTCAATAACAGGACCAATAATTTGTGTTACGAAACCGTTCATAAATTTATTAATGTTTTAATAGATAATGGATAACGAAAGAAAAAGAATATAACCGTATTTCATACTTTTCTAATCGAGCTTAAATTTTTACTCGTCTAGTAGTTTTTAACCAATTCCATGCTTCAATATAAGAATTTGGATCAATTTTTACAACTTTTGTCCAATAAAAAGTGGCTTTTTGTAATAAGGATTCCGACAGTGCATAACATTTTTTTTCTGCTGCTTTTATTCCTTGATAGTGATAAATTACAGCAATGTTATTTAAGGCAGAAGTAAATCTAGGATTAATAAAAATTGAAAAATAATAATATTTTAAAGCTTTTAAATAATCGCCATTTTTTGAATAAATTAATCCGATATTATAAAGAATGATACTTCTATCGTACAAATCTTCTTCAATCTGTAATGCTTGATAATAATTGTTTAACGCTTCGGCATATTCTCCCTCATCTTGAGCAGATAAACCGTTTAAGTAATAAGAAAAAGCTTTCTTTTCTTGTTGACTTGCAGGAAAAACACGAAGAATTACATCTGCAATAATGGTAAATGTTTTATCAATAAAGTTATTATTATTTCTAGCTTTTCTCATAATTTAAGATTACATTTTTACATCGCAAACAAAAGGAATTAAACCAACTGCTCTTGCTTTTCGAATAGCTTTGGCAATTCTTCTTTGTTGTTGAATATTTACACGGGTTTTTCTACGTGCACGAATTTTTCCGTATTTTGTTAGAAAAGCTTTTAATAATTTGATATTTTTGTAATCAATTATTTTAAACTTTTTTAACAATAATAAATATTGTAAACTTTTTTTAATTTTTTTAACTTTTGTAGTTTTTACACTTGCTGAACGTAAACTTTGGTCCCAATTTGTACGTTTTGGTTTATTGTTTGAATTCGTATTTTTTTTATCTTTATTAAAATAATTCATAGATATAGTTATTTTGTTTCTTTATGAATGGTATGTTTATTACAATAACGACAGTGTTTAGAAATTTCTAATTTATCAGGCGTGTTGCGTCTGTTTTTCGATGTTAAATATCTTGATACACCCGGAGAACGTTTATCGGCATTTTGTCTGCATTCTGTACATTCTAAGGTTACTACTATTCGAGGTCCTTTATTTTTTGCCATATTAAACTTTTTGCTATTTGATAATCACTTTCTTTTTGTAAATAAAATAATTTACTTTTATTCTGATGAAAATTATACCATAACAAATGAATTATTTGTGAAAAATCAAAAATTAATTTTGAATTTTTCGAAATTTTATTCTTGTGATATACTTAAACACAAAAGATTATTATTTTTTATGCGATCCTATTATTTAAAATGAATAAAAAACAAAGAAATCGTAAACTAGTTCTTCAAAACAAACGCAATCGAATGATTAATAGAAGATATACATCAACTATTAAAACATTATCAAAATTATTTACAAAAAAAATTAAAAGTTTAGCAACAAGTAGTTCAACAGAAGAAAAAACAAATCTGAAAGCTGAAACAATTGCAGTGTTAAACAAATTATACAGTATCATTGACAAAGCTGTAAAAAAAGGAGTTCTTCATAAAAACAACGCTGCAAGAAAAAAATCAAAAATCGGCCTTCTTTCTAAAATTAATGCTCGTTAAGTTAGTACCTTTTTCCAAAAGGACTAACTTACTTCCTTTTAATTAGTTCCTAGTATTTTATAAAAACGTATAACTCTAATCCACTATGAATAAACTATTTATTAATAATATTGGTGATTTAGCAGAAGCGCAGCGTGCAAGTTTTTATCATTTTTTATCGTATGGTATTACTGAAGAATTATCACATTTTCCGAATCCATTTATTTCGCGACATGTAGGAACAGGAAAAAAAACATTTCCTTGTTTAACTTATTTTTATCCAAATGATGTCAAATTCAAAGGGCCGAACTTTAGTATTGAAAAGTGTTTAAAGAAAAATTTAAGTTACAATATTCAGATTTATGTCAATGGAGAATATTACTTAATTGATACAGGAAAAAATAAATTGAAGGATACTATCAAAAAAAAGATTCGCGCAAAAGTTGATATCTTTTTCGGCGAAATTCCCTTAATGACGGAAGAAGGAACATTCATATTGAATGGGTGTGAAAGAGTTATTATTAGTCAAATTATTCGTAGCCCAGGAGTATATTTTCGAAAAGAATTTGGAACGGTTCGAAAAACAATGTATACGGCGACGATTATTTCGAATAAAGGTCTGTGGACGAAAATTATTCTTGATCAAACGGATCCAAAAAAAGAAAAAACGGGGTCTAATCCGGCCAAAAAGGATAGAATTTATTTAGTTAACAGTGAATTTAAATTAAAAACAACAGAAACGAAAAAAGATAGTGATTCTTCGAAAATTTATATTTATGATTTAATCAAGTATTTTGGACTCAATTTTCAAGAATTATCGGATAGCTCGCGTTACCCGTTAGATTTGTCAAATTGTCAATATACCAATGAAGGAAAAACCAAAAAAGAAACCTTAACATATCTCTATGAAAATTCAAGAGGGATTAAAAAATTATTATTTAATAATAAAACTGGAGCTTTTTCTATTGGAGAAATTGGACGATACAAAATCAATAAAAAATTTGGATTAAATCTACCGAAAACAATTACATATTTAACCGCACAAGATTTAATTGGAATTATTGACGGTTTATTAGAATTAAAATATTACAATCGTTTGAATGATGATATTGATGAAATAAAAAACAAACAAGTACGATGTTTAGGTGATTTGCTTCAAAATCAATTCCGAGCTGGTTTATCTAAGTTACAAAAATTGGTAGTTGAAGATGCCGGGACATCGAATCCTCAAAAGTTTAATATGGAATTTGATAACTATCCAAATCCAGATGATTGGTTAATTGATCCACGCCCAATCACTAATTCAATCAAAGAATTTTTTAAAACGAGTCAACTTTCTCAATTTATGGATCAAATTAATCCGCTAGCGGAATTAACTCATAAACGTAGAATTAGTGTCTTTGGACCCAATGGATTAAAAAGAGATCATATTAGCACGGTAATTCGAGATATTCATCCAAGTCAATACGGAAGATTATGTCCAATTGAAACACCAGAAGGTCAAAATGCAGGGTTAATCACATCCCTATCTATGTTTGGAAGAATTAGTTCTATTGGTTCAATCGAAACTCCTTATTTTTTAATTAAAAATGGTGAAGTTTTTTCAAACAAACAACCTATCTATTTAAATCCCGACCAAGAGTCAGAAACCAAAGTAGGGTTTGCCGATGTTTCATTGGATTTACAAAATAAAGCTAATGTTAAATATTTATCATCTAAAGAAAATTATAATTTTAATGAAAAAAAAGTTGAAGATTTGAATTTTATTACAACTTCACCTTTACAAATTGTTTCTTTGGCAACAGCTTTAATTCCATTCTTAGAACATGATGATGCTAACAGAGCTTTAATGGGATCAAATATGCAACGACAGGCTGTTCCATTACTTTATACTCAAAAACCAATTATTGGAACCGGATTAGAAGCAGTTGCTCCACTTGATTCAGGAATGTTATTGAAAAACTATTCTGAAGGTTTAGTCGTTGAATCTTCTTCTTCAAGTATTAAAATTGAAGACAAATCAAAGCAAAAAATTAATTATTTATTAAAAAAATACTATCGTTCAAATCAAGAAACATGTATTAATCAACGTCCTGTTGTTTGGATTGGAGAAAAAGTCTTTTCTGGACAGGTAATTGCAGATGGACCAGGAACAAATGAAGGTGAACTTTCTTTAGGACGTAATTTAACAATTGCCTATATGCCATGGGAGGGATATAACTATGAAGACGCAATTGTTATCAATGAACGCATTCTATTGGAGGATTGTTTAACATCTGTACACATTGAAGAATATGAAACAAATTTAACATTTTGTATCACTGGAAATGAAAAGTTAACAAATGATCTTCCTCATTTACCAAAATATGTCAAACGCCATCTAAATAATCTCGGAATTGTTCGAGTAGGTTCATATGTCAAAGAAAATGATATTTTAGTGGGAAAAGTCACACCATGTGAAGAAGATCCTTCGCCAGAAGCAAAATTATTAAAAGCACTATATGGACAAAAAAATACAACTACTCGAGATACCTCATTACGAGTTTCCCATGGAACCGAAGGAAGAGTTGTCGATGTAAGAATTATTTCAACAAGTTTTGGAAATAAAGAAGAAACATTAATTTCTACATCCTCAGAATATATTAAAATTTTTATTGCACAAATTCGAAAAGTTCAAATCGGAGATAAATTAGCTGGGCGCCATGGTAACAAAGGAATCGTTTCAAGGATTTTGCCAGCCCAAGATATGCCTTATTTACCAGATGGAACTCCAGTTGATATTATTTTTAACCCATTAGGTGTACCTTCTAGAATGAATGTAGGCCAAGTTTTTGAATGTTTATTAGGTTTTGCCGGAGAAAAATTAGGGCGACGTTTTAAAATTTCACCATTTGATGAAATTTATGGAACTGAAGCTTCTCGTGTTTTAACAAATCAAAAATTGAAAGAAGCGGCAATTAAAACGAATCAAAACTGGCTATTTAATCCACAACACCCAGGGAAAATTTTGTTGAGAGATGGAAGAACTGGCGAATTTTTTGATAATCCAATTACTGTCGGAAAAAGTTATATTTTAAAACTAATTCATTTAGTTGAAGATAAAATTCATGCTCGCTCAACAGGTCCCTATTCTATGATTACTGAGCAACCTTTGGCTGGAAAATCACAAAAAGGTGGTCAACGATTTGGGGAAATGGAAGTCTGGGCATTAGAAGCATATGGATGTTCAAATACATTGCAAGAATTATTAACTATTAAATCGGATGATATTGATGGGCGTAATGATATGTACGAATCAATTTTAATTCGAAAGAGAATTAATAAACCTAATCCGTCTATTCCTGAATCTTTTCTGGCGTTAATGCGTGAATTACATGCATTAGGATTAGATTTTTCGATGAAAAAGATGGAGGGAGGATTTTATTCAACAACGGAAACGAAAGAAATTGAAAAAGACATTTTTAAAGATATTGAATTACGTTTAAAATTGCGATCATTATTAGCACGACGCAAAGTTGAGCAATATGCTAAATTTACTTTAACCGACGAAAATGAAGTAAGTAATCTAGAAAAAGAAAAAGAAAAAACAAAAATTGTAAATCGATTAAACAAAACTCTTTAATATTTTTTTCTATTAAAAGTATCAATCAATTGACTATAAAAGCTATATGAAATCACATGAAGAAATTTTCGAATTAGAAAAAGTTTTATTGAAATTAGAGAATTTACATGCGTCTTTTGATTATTTAAGAATTAGTATTGCTTCTCCAAAAAGAATTAAAAGTTGGGCAGAAAGAGTTTTACCTTCTGGAGAAATTGTTGGCGAAGTGTTAAAACCGGAAACGATAAATTTTAGAAGCCATCAACCTGAAATTTATGGATTATTTTGTGAAAAAATTTTTGGACCGATTAAAAATTGGAAATGTAAATGTGGAAAATACAATGGATTTGTTCTCGATAAAATTTGCGAAGAATGCGAAGTCGAAATTGTCGAAGCCCGAGTACGTAGATACAGAATGGGTTACGTCGATTTAACATGTCCTATTGCACATTTATGGTACTTTAAAGGAGTTCCCAATTATTTGTTGTTATTTTTAGGAAGTTATAATGAAAATCTAAAAATGTCTGATATTGAACAAATTCTTTATTTTAAAGAGGGATCTAATATCATTGATCCGCAAAATAAATTATACGCATTTTATCAACCTTCTGAGATGAATCGAGAAAAGGGATTTCAACAGTTTTTAGCAAAAACAAGTAAATCTGAAAATCGTTTAGGAATATCGGCAGAATATTTACAAAAAACCAAAAACTATCGTACGAAAAGACGTGGGGCTGAAATTATTAAAGCAGCCCTTGAATCAATTAATTTAACGGAACAAATTAAATTGCAACGTGAAAAAATTATTTCGCTTTCATTTTTGCATGTAAGTTCAAAATATCTGCCCGATAAAAAAATTATTCGACGTATTCGAATTTTAGAAGCGTTCTTAGCAACAAAAACAGATCCAAGTTGGATGATTTTAACAACGCTACCTGTTTTACCACCCAACTTACGACCATTGTTAGAACTTGAAAGTGGAAGATTAGTAGCGGCCGATATTAATGAAATTTATCGATTAATTATTACCAGAAATTTACGTTTATTTGATTTTCTTTATAACTACATTGCACCTGATATTATTAGTGTGCATGGAAGAAAATTGTTACAAGAAGGAGTTGATTCTTTAATTGATAATGCTCGTCTTCCAAAAGAACGAGTATTTTCACTAAATAACAAACCGTTAAAAAGTTTAACCGAAATATTAGAAGGAAAACAAGGAAGATTTCGTCAATCCCTGCTTGGGAAACGTGTTGATTATTCGGGTCGTTCGGTCATTATTGTTGGTCCAAATTTAAGGTTAAATCAATGTGGTTTGCCTTATGAAATGGCAACAGAATTGTTTCAACCGTTTTTAATTAATGAATTGTTAAAAACGAAAATTAAACCTCCATCACACAATACAAAGTTAGCGAACGTAATTATTAAGAAAAATAAGCTCTTTGTATGGCGTTTAGTTGCTGAATTAACTCGAAAACATTCGTTAATCTTAAATCGAGCGCCAACCTTACATAGATTTGGGATACAAGCCTTTGATCCGGTTTTAATTTTAGGACAAGCTATTCATTTACACCCATTAGTTTGTACTGGGTTTAATGCCGACTTTGATGGCGATCAGATGGCTATTCATTTGCCGCTCTACGAATCAAGTCAACTTGAAGCTCGTACAATGATGCGACCTTCGTTTAACGTTTTATCTCCTTCGAATGGGGATGTAATTTTAAAACCAACTCAAGATATGGTTATCGGATGTTATTATTTAACAGCAATTATTAGTAATAAAAACTTTGGTTACAAAAAATGGTTTGGAAATGAAAACGAAGTCCTTGCCGCTTTTTATCAAAAAAAATTAAGTCTTCACTCTCCCGTTCTTGTTCGTTATTCAATTGCGAATTTCAAAATTAAATTAGAAGGTGGGAAATTACTCTTCAGTGATACCTTAACAAATTTAAAATCGAATGATCAAGAAGTTATTGTTGAAAAGATTTTTCATTTAACAAATGAAGTTAAAAAATATTATTTGTTAACAAATATTGGAGTATTAATTGCCGAGTATATCAATACAAATAACTATGAATTAACTGATCTTTTCTTAAAAACAAGTCCTGGAAGATTGATTTTTAGTAATAATTTTAAAAATTCTATTAAAAAGCAAGAATATGTTAGTTAATCGTACGATAACAAAAAAAATTTTAGAAAATATAGTTCACGAAACCTTTATTAATTTTGGAAGTATTTCCTCATCTTCTCTCTTGGATTCCTTAAAATTATTAGGATTTCATTATGCAACTAATGCGGGAATTTCGATTAACATTGAAGATTTACGAACACCAGATATTAAAACGACTTTTTTGAAAAATGCGGAAGAAGAAATCAATTTTGTGAGTGAACAATGGGCACTTGGATTTGTTTCAGATGCCGAACGTTTTCAAAAAATTATTGATACTTGGAATTTTACGACAGAATCATTAAAGGATAAGATTGTTGAATATTACAAAAAGTTTGATCCATTCAACAATCTCTATATTATGGCCTTTTCAGGAGCAAGAGGAAATATGTCGCAAGTTCGACAACTGATTGGAATGCGAGGATTAATGTCCGATCAAGAAGGGAAAATCATTGATTTACCTATTAAAGCAAATTTTAGAGAAGGCTTAAGTTCGGTCGATTATATTATTTCGGCTTATGGAGCAAGAAAAGGGATTGTCGATACAGCTTTGAAAACAGCTGATTCTGGTTATTTAACGCGACGTTTAATTTATTTATCGCAAGATCTAATTATTCGGGAAATTGATTGTAAATCAAACATTGGAATTTTAGTGCGAATCAATCGCAATAGCAATACAAAAAATTTAATTGGCCAAACCTTGCTTTCGTATAGGGTATTAAAGAATAATTTTAAGGTGGTTGAACCTGAAGAATTTATTTTAGACGCCTCGGCTTTAAAAGATTTAAAAAAGAAAAGTCCATTATTACTCAAATTACGTTCGTCACTAACTTGCAAATCAAGTGGTTCGATTTGTCAAAAATGTTATGGTTGGGATTTAGCAACGGAAAAAAGTATTGCCTTGGGAGAAGCAGTTGGAATTATTGCAGCTCAATCGATTGGTGAACCGGGAACCCAATTAACAATGAGAACATTCCACACTGGAGGTATTTTTACAGGCGGTACAGTCAATCAAATTTTATCTCCTTTTTCGGGTAGATTGATTATTCCTGATTCTTTAAAGACTACTGTTGCTCGAACAAGTCATGGAATCAAAGTATTAAAAATCCAACAAGAATCCAGTTTAAAAATTATTAATTGGAAAGGAATCTCCAAAGAAATCTTTTTACATATTGGAGCCTATCTTTATTTAACAACTTCACAGTTTGTTAAAAAAGGACAGTTAATTGCAGAAGACTCTAACAATTCTGTTTCCATGGGTACGCGACGCATGAAACCTCTTTATACTTCTCTTTCTGGTGAAATTCGTTTAGAAAATTTACTCATTCGAAAAATGGTGCGTGAAAAACGAGTTATCAAAGTTAACCAGGATGATGGCGTAGTCTGGATTACATCAGGAAAAATCTTTCCACTACCCAAAGAAATTGAATATTCAATAGGGTCGACTCTTACTAAGTCAAATCAATTGGGACGTTTAAAAATTGTAACCCCTTACCAAGGAATTGTTTTTATTGAAAATCAAACTGTTAAAATTGTTAATGGAGAAAGAAAAATCAATCTTGATTTATTTAATTTAATAAAACCCTTTAGTAATTGTCGTTTAAAACTTTCATTATTAGTAAAAAATTACCAATATGTAGACCAGTCTACTATCTTGGGATTTATTGAAATTTATCCAAATTATGAAGGAAAAATTTATTCGATTCGTCAAAAAGAATCGAAATACATTAATACATTATTTTTAATTACTGAAAGTGATGTTTGGAAAGTTAATTCCGATCAAGTCAATAACTTTTCCGTATTTCAAAATAAAAAAATTGTTCGTTTTGGAAATCTTTTAAATCCCACTACCGAATTTAGAAATTCGGGGTTCTTTTTAAAAAATGATGGATTTAAAATGATTTTTCAACATGCTGTACCAATCTTTTTGAAACGAGGAACAATCTTAAACTATACAAATGGAAATTTTGTATTAGAAGGAAAACTATTGGCAACCATTATTAACTATACTCAACAAACAGAAGATATTGTTCAAGGGTTACCAAAAATTGAAGAACTAATTGAAGCACGTCGACCGAAATTTAAAGCTTATTTATCTCATAAGCCTGGAATTGTCGTTGACGAATTTGTTTCGGAAAAAGAAAATCTTCGAACGTTCAAAACAAATTTGATAAGTAATAAAATTATTTGTTCACGTGGAAAAGATGATACAAATCTTGGATCAAAAAAGGATCAAAAGCAGCGTATTTTAATTGCTCACAGTATTTTTACTAATGAGAATATTGTCTCTTTTAATGATGAATTGTTTTTATGTAAATTTCTACCAAATATTTTTAGTCTAAGACAAACAACCACAGCAGATTATGTGGTGGTGAAAACCCCTAATTTAAATTTGGACGAAAAATATGAAGAATCAGGTTTATTCTTACAAGGTAAAAAAACAAATAACAAATGGATTTTAATAAAACTTTCTAAAGCTTTAAAAACAATTTATAAATTTGAAAAAAATGAATTGATTCCTTTTATTGATTTGGAAAATTTTCAAAACATTAAACTTTTTAAAAATAAGAAACTCGCAAATAATTACATAATTCAATTATCAGAATCAAATTTTATCTTTTTGGAAGAATTAGGACCGGTAAAAGAATACGAGATTCCGTTAAACTTAAAAGCCATTGTTTCTTCCGGAAACTTTATTGATATTGGAGAACCCTTAACAGAGGGATTAATTGATGCAAACGAACTTTTAGAAATTTTTTTTAAGTATCACGTAATTTTAGATGGGATTTTAGAGGGTACAATGAAAAGTTTGAATAAATTTCAATTAATACTGTTAAATTCAATTCAATCTATTTATCAATCTCAAGGTGTTAATATTTCGAATCGACATATTGAAATCATTGTTCGCCAAATGACAGCAAAAGTAAAAATTAAAGAAAGTGGTGATACTCCTTTATTACCTGGAGAACTAGTAAAATTACCTTTGGTTTTAGAAATTCAAAAATCATTAAGCTGCAACAAGATAAAATATAAAAGTCCATCATATGAACCGATTGTTTTATCAACAACAACATCTTCTCTTGGGAAAGATGGTTTTTTAGCAAATGCAGGTTTTCAGGAAACGAAAAAAGTACTCACAAAAGCAGCAGTTGAGGGGTCTCGCGATTGGCTAAGAGGGTTGAAAGAGTGTATTATTGTTGGTAGACTTATACCAGCTGGATCTTCATTCTTAAACTATAAAAGTTATCTTGATAATATTTACTTCTTTAAAAACTAACTTCAATTAATAATACATACAACTATGAGTGAAAATTTAAACAAAAAAGAAATTGCAAAAAAATATATTAAAGCATCCGTTCATTTTGGACATCCACCAAAAGAGTGGAATCCTAAAATGGCTCCCTACATTTTATATGCTAAATACGGATATCATATATTTGATCTAGTTAAAACGTCTAAACTTCTTCGTTTAGCAGGAAATTTATTAGAAAAAAAAGCAGAAAAGGGTGGAAAATTCTTATTTGTGGGAACAAATAAATTATCTTCTTCGATTATTGCGAAACAAGCAAAAAGTTGTGATAGTTACTACATTAATTATCGATGGCTAGGTGGAATGCTAACAAACTGGAACACAGTTCAAAAAAGAATTGACCGTTTAAAATTTTTAGAAGAACAAGAGGTTAATTCGAACAGCGAGTTAATTTCAAAAAAAGAATCAAGCTCCCGTAGAAAAGAAATTGATAAGTTAAAACGTTTATTTAACGGGATTAAAGATATGTCATCATTACCTGATGTTGTAATTTTTTCAAATCAATTGAAAGATTCTTTAGCAATTCAAGAATGTTTACGTTTAGGAATTCCAACAATTTGTATTGTAGATACAAATTGTAATCCGGATTTAATTCCTTATCCAATTCCAGCCAATGATGATTCCTCATCATCAATTGATTTTATATTAAATTACTTGGCAAATAGAATTTCAACGGGGTATAATAAGGTAAATAAAGATATCAATTCTTCTTCGTAAGAATTTTTAATTTTGTTTTGACAAGAAATTTGTTTATTCTTTTAAGAACTAAACTTTAATGAGAAACATTACGGGTTTTAACTTATAAAAATCTTTGGTGTTAGACTTGTTAAGAAGAAATTATAAATATTCAAAAATTTTTAAACTGTTAATATAAAAATATGTATAGTTTTCTTTTATCGAAAATTGAAGTTGGATCTCACTTATATGTAAACTTTGGAGAAAGTTTACATTTACATGGTGAAACAGTTGGAGTATCCGCTTTAGTTGTTCTAGTTGTTAGTTTATTTTTAGTATTAGGAACAAGTAATTTAAATCGTGTTCCGCAAGGATTACAAAATGTTACAGAAGTTGTTTACGAACTAGTAAAAAGTATTGCTGTAACTCAAATGGGTCCTTCTTATTATTCTCAATTCTTACCATTTGTTGCTACAATTTTCTTATTTGTTTTAGGATCAAATTTAGCAGGTGCATTAGTTCCTTGGAAACTTTTTGAAATTCCATCAGGAGAATTAGCAGCTCCAACAAATGATATTAATACGACAGCTTGTTTAGCAATTTTAACATCACTAACATATTTTTCAGCTGGTTTTAAAATCAAAGGAATTGGGTATTTTAAGCGTTATATTAAACCCGCTCCATTCTTCTTACCAATTAACATTGTTGAAGATTTTACAAAACCACTTTCGTTAAATTTCCGATTATTTGGAAACGTAGTTGCAGATGAACTAACAGTAACTGTTATTTGCTCTTTAGTTCCATTAATTATTCCTTTACCCATTATGATGCTAGGTCTATTTGCTAGCTCTCTTCAAGCATTAATTTTTGCAACATTAGCCGCTGCATATATTGGTGAAGTAATTGAATAAAATTCAGTAGCATTCTTAGAAATTTGTTAATTCTTTGAAAAAACTTTTTCAAATAAAAAATTATTATGGTAGACTCTATTGTTTCTGCTGCTTCTGTTATTGCTGCTGCTATCGCTGTTGGTTTTGCTGGTCTTGGTCCTGGTATTGGTCAAGGAAATGCTGCTGGACAAGCTGTTGAAGGTATTGCTCGTCAACCAGAAGCTGAAGGAAAAATCCGTGGTACGTTATTATTATCTTTAGCGTTCATGGAATCTTTAACTATTTATGGTTTAGTAGTAGCTCTTTCAGTTCTTTTCGCAAATCCTTTCACAGGATAAATTTCAATAAGGTTTGGGATTCCCAAACCTTATTAAAACCTTATTAATTGAAAATAAATATACATTTATGATTTTTTCAAACTCGTTTTTGCTTAATGCAGGTGGGTTATTTGACTTTGACTTAACATTTGTAGCAGAAGCTGTTTTATTTATTATTTTAGCATTAGTTGTAACATTTGCTTTTGTAAATCCAATTTCAAAACAAATTGATGAGCGTGCGGAATTTATTAATTATACTTTACGCAAATCAACAATTTTATTAACACTTGGATACGAAAAATTAATTAGTTGTGTAAGTTTATTAACTGATGAGATCGGTGAAATGAACAGACAATTAAAATCGACAAAAAACTACACTAATTCTAAGTTTGAAGCAGAAATTACAACTGTTCAACAAGAAAATGGAAAGTTATTAAGCAAATTAAAAACGGATCTTTCTGTTAAATCGGCTTATATTTTTTCAAATTTAACAACAGAATTAGTGACACTTACAGACAACTTTTTTGCCAAAAAATTTCAGTCTGCTTCGTAAAACTTCTTTAATATTTACGTAAACCTTATCCTTTATAAATATGATATCGAACTTCGTTTCGTTTTTATTAAATCATGAAGAATCTTTTATAGAATTCAACACAAACATACTAGAAACGAATGTAATTAACATTGCAATTTTAGTTGGTCTTTTAGTTTATGCTAATAAAGTTTCATTTAGCGTAGGATTAGAAAATCGTCAAAAAGAAATTATTCAAACGATTGAAAATGCTCAGAAAGATGTAGTCAATGCATCCAATTATTATGTGTTAGCTGAAAAAGGATTTACACAAAGTTTATTTTGGTTACAATCTTGGAAAGCTTTATATGAAAAAGATAAAATGGACGTTGTAAATACAAAATACAATCTTGTTAAAACTGGTTTAACAGAAACATTTGTAACAACAGAAAATTTAATTAAAAATTTTGAAAATAAATCTTTTGTAGCTTTACAAAAATATATTATTTTTATTACTGCTAGTAAAATTTTAAGAAAATTTTTATTTTTATCAGAAAAAGAACAATCAAAACTTATTGAAACAAAAATTTCAAATTTAGGAGGAGGAAACAAGTGAGTTTTACTAAAAAAGGCGTAACAACTTATGCAAAGTCTTTATTTCAAAATGTAAACGGCGCAACTTCTTCATCAACAAAAAGTTCTTTTGAAGTAGCAAAAATTACTTCTAATGATTCAAAAACAACGGCATCTAATGTCTATATTATTGGAGAAGAATTAGCATTAATTCGTGCAATGTTAATCTCATCAAAAAAAATTAAATCGTTTTTTGAAAATCCAACATATTCAGAACAACAAAAATTATCCATTATTTTGAATATTTTCCCTGGATTAACATCAACATCGAAATCATTCTTAAAAATTTTAACTGAACGTAGTAATTTAGCACTAATTCCCGATATTAGTGACGAATATAATAGACTTCTTTTAAAGTTTAAAAATTCTACAAAAGTAAGATTAATTACGGCAAGTAGTTTGGAAGAAGGATACGGAAGTTTATTACTAAAAAAATTAAAAGCCGTAACAGGTTCAGCCGAAGTAGTTTTAAATGTATCTTATAATCCAAAATTATTAGGTGGATTAATTGTAGAGTATAATTCAACTTCGATTGATGCGAGTGTCTTAAAAGAGTTTAGTCTTTTCTTTAACGAAATCTAAATTTTAACCTTTTTTAATTAATAAAGATTTGTTTTTTTAAATTAATATACCCAAAAACAACTAAATTTAAGTAACATATATGAAAAACGTAAGCCAATTAACTAATTTTGTACAAAATAAGTTAAATGAATATTCTCAAACTACAACAAGAACAGCAGATGTTGGTATTGTTTTACAAGTAGGAGATGGAATCGCACGTATTTTTGGTTTAGAAAATGTAGCATCAGGTGAACTTTTAGAATTTGAAGATCAAACGATTGGGATTGCTTTAAATTTAGAAACAAGTAACGTAGGTGCCGTTTTAATGGGTACAGGACGTAACATTAAACAAGGTAGCAGTGTAAAAGCTACTGGAAAAATCGCTCAAATTCCAGTTGGAAATGATTTATTAGGTCGTGTTGTAGATGCTTTAGTAACTCCGATTGATGGAAAAGGATCAGTTGTTTCTACTGAAACAAGATTAATTGAATCTCCAGCTCCAGGTATTATTGCTCGTCAATCAGTTTGTGAACCATTACAAACAGGAATTGTTTCGATTGATGCGATGATTCCTATTGGGCGTGGACAACGTGAATTAATCATTGGTGACCGTCAAACTGGGAAAACATCAATTGCTCTAGATACAATCATTAACCAAAAATCAGAAGATGTAGTTTGTGTTTATATCGCGATTGGACAAAAAGCTTCAACAGTTGCTCAAGCTGTAACAACATTAGAAGAAAAAGGTGCTCTATCATATACAGTTATTGTTGCCGCAAATGCTAGTGATCCAGCAACATTACAATATTTAGCTCCTTATACAGGTGCAAGTATCGCTGAATATTTTATGTATAAAGGAAAAGCAACATTAGTAATTTATGATGACTTAACAAAACAAGCACAAGCTTATCGTCAAATGTCATTATTATTACGTCGTCCACCTGGTCGTGAAGCGTTCCCTGGAGATGTATTCTACTTACATTCTCGCTTATTAGAACGTGCCGCAAAATTAAGTGATAAATTAGGTGGTGGAAGTATGACAGCTTTACCAATTATTGAAACAGAAGCTGGGGATGTATCTGCGTATATTCCTACAAATGTAATTTCAATTACAGATGGTCAAGTTTTCTTATCAAAAGATTTATTTAACTCAGGGATTAAACCAGCAATTGATGTAGGTATTTCTGTATCTCGTGTAGGATCAGCAGCTCAAATTAAAGCAATGAAGCAAGTAGCTGGAAAGTTAAAACTAGAATTAGCTCAATTTGCTGAACTTGAAGCATTTTCTCAATTTGCCTCAGATTTAGATAAAGCAACATTAGCTCAATTAGCTCGTGGTCAAAGATTAAGAGAATTATTAAAACAACCAGTTAATACTCCAAAATCTGTTGAAGAACAAGTAGCTTTAATTTATGCGGGTACAAACGGTTATTTAGATAGTTTAGAAGTATCTAAAGTAAATGCATTTGGAGTTGCTTTACAAGAATACTTAATGGTAAAAGATACTCGTTTTATTAAATTAGTTAAAGAATCTAAAAAACTTGCTCCAGATTCTGAAGAATTATTAAAACAAGCAATTGCTAAAGTACAATCTGAAATGTAATTTTAGCCATAAAAAGCCCTTTGCAGAAAATAAAACTTCTGCAAAGGGCTTTTTTTACTTAGTTATTGACTAAAAGCTTCATATCCTTTCGTTTCCAAAATATCAATTAGCTCTTCTTTGCCCGTTTTAATAATTTTCCCATCCATCATAATATGAATGTGTGTTGGTTTTAAATAGCTTAAAATACGAGGATAATGAGTAATTACCACCAGAGAGGCTTCTGCTGAGATGTTTTTGACAATTCCTTCACAAATTACTTTTAAAGCGTCAATATCTAAGCCCGAATCAATTTCATCTAAAATCACAAGTTTAGGATTTAAAAGTAGCATCTGTAAAATTTCGTTTCTTTTTTTTTCTCCGCCCGAAAATCCTTCATTTAAATTTCTATTTAAAAATTCAGGTTTCATTTTTAATTTTTTTAGAAATCCTTGTGTGACTTCCATAAACTCCAAGGGATCTAATTCTTCTTTTTTTTCATATTTTTGTTTTTCATTATAAGCAATTCGTAGGAAATCAAAATTGGTTACCCCAGCAATTTCGACAGGATATTGAAATGCTAAAAATATCCCAGCGTGAGAACGATTCTCTGGAGAAAGATCAAGTAAATCTTGATTGTCAAAACTTATTTTCCCTGAAATAATTTCGTAAGAAGGATGACCGGCCAAAATTTTAGAAAAGGTACTTTTTCCTGATCCATTTGGTCCCATAATGACATGAATTTCATTTTTTCCAATTTCTAAACTAAAATTTTTTAAAATTTCTGTGTTTTGAATTTTTGCACTTAATTTATCGACACTTAATAACATATTTTCCATTTTATCCCACTGTTCCTTCCAACTTTAATGCTAATAATTTATCTGCTTCACTTGCGAATTCCATTGGCAACATAGTAAAAACATCTTTACAAAACCCACTAATCATCAAACTAATTGCTTGTTCTGTACTAATCCCTCGTTGTAATAAATAAAACAATTGTTCTTCACTGATTTTGGAAACCGTCGCTTCATGTTCTACAATTGCGGTTGAATGCCAAATATCTAAGTAAGGGTACGTAGAAGCTATAGATGACGATCCTAGTAAAAAAGAATCACATTGTGAAAAATTTCTTGAATAAGCTGCATTTGAACCTATTTTTACCAAACCACGATAGGCATTTTTTGAGAAACCACAGGAAATCCCTTTTGAAATAATTTTACTTTTGGTTTGTTTTCCTAAATGAATCATTTTTGTTCCCGTATCTGCTTGCTGATAATAATTGGTTAATGCAACTGAATAAAATTCTCCCGAAGATCCTGTTCCCAGTAGAATACAACTTGGATATTTCCAAGTAATAGAAGATCCTGTTTCTACTTGTGTCCAAGAAATGTTTGAATTTTGTCCAATACAGAGTCCTCGTTTTGTAACAAAGTTATAAATACCCCCGATCCCTTTTTCATCACCACTGTACCAATTTTGAACCGTTGAATATTTAATTTTTGCATTTTCAAAAGCAATTAATTCAACAATTGCAGCATGCAATTGGTTTTGACTATATTGAGGTGCAGTACAACCTTCTAAATAATTTACGGTACTATTTTTTTCAGCAATAATTAATGTACGTTCAAATTGTCCTGCATCTTTATCATTTATTCGAAAATAAGTAGATAATTCTAAGGGACAAGTTACGTTTTTCGGAACATAACAAAATGAACCATCACTAAATACGGCAGAATTTAAGGACGCAAAGAAATTATCACCCGCTGAAACAACACTTCCTAAAAATTTTTTAACAAGTTCTGGATATTCTTCAATGGCTTCTGAAATCGAACAAAAAATAACTCCACTTTTCCCTAATTTTTCTTTAAAAGTTGTCGCAATTGAAACACTATCAAAAACAGCATCAATTGCAACATTTGATAATTTTTTTTGTTCATCCAAGGAAATTCCTAATTTTTCGAATGTTTTTAAAATTTCGGGATCAACTTCACTTAAAGAATTTAATTTTTCTTTTTTTTTTGGAACTGAATAATAAGTAATGTCTTGATAATTAATTGGATTAATTTCTAAATTTGCCCATTCTGGAGTTTTCATTTGAACCCACTTTTTATAAGCTTTTAGTCGATAGTCCAATAGAAATTTAGGTTCATTTTTCTTTTCCGAGATTAATCGAATAATATCTTCGTTAATTCCAATTGGAAAGATCTCTTTTTCTATTTGAGTTGTAAATCCATATTTATAAGGCTGACTAATAACTTGATTTATTTCAAAATTAGTTTGTTTTTTTATTTCGTCCATACAATTAGTTTTTATTCTTTAAAAGTAATTATAAAAGATTTAGAAAATAAAGTTAATCAAAGTCAAAAAGTAGAAGAGTCTTATTTTCTATGATTTTTAATTTATTCTAACAATTCACTTATAATATAGGGTTGTGGTACATACTTAATAAACTTTTTAGAAATTTTAGATATGAAAAACTTAACGAAAAAACTTTTCGGTAGTATTTTTTGTGCTGTAGGTTTAGTTTTAACAAGTGCTTCAAACGCTGGAGCAGTTGAATTAGATGATGCAGTTCGTACAATTCCTTTAAATGGAAGTAAAACTATTACTTTAACACCTGAACAAGTAAAACGTGGAAAACGTTTATTTATCAATACATGTAGTGTATGTCACACAGGTGGTATTACAAAAACAAACCCGAACGTTGGTTTAGATACAGAAGCATTAAGTTTAGCAACACCAACACGTAATACAGTTGAAGGGTTAGTAGACTACTTAAAAAATCCGACAACATTTGATGGATTAGAATCAATTGCAGAAATTCATCCAAGTATTAAGAGTGCAGACATTTTCCCTAAAATGCGTACACTAACAGAAGATGACTTAGTTGCAATTGCAGGTCACGTTTTACTTCAACCAAAAATTGTTGCAGAAAAATGGGGTGGTGGTAAAATATACTATTAATTTTAACAAATTAATAGTATATTCTTAAAAGTAAAAATTTCTCAAAAATGGCAAATATCGAACTTTTTAATCAACTAAATGATCCATTAACATCCTTGTACTCAAAGGAGTTTGTAAGTTATTTTGCTAAAAATTTATCCGTTTTTTTACTAAATACAGTTTCTTATTTTTACATTTTAATAAAATTTTATAAAGTTCTTTGCTTTTCTAAAATGACCTTTGAATGGCTCCCGATGATTAACCCCTATGTGTGGCCGTTTTCATTTTTTCAAGTCTTAACGGCACCCTACTTTAAATTTTGGTCAAAAATTCTTCCAAGTATTAAGTTAGAAAAATCATCAGTTGAAATTTCGGGTATTGTAGCATTAGAAGTCTTAAATGCTTTCACTTATTTTTGCGTAAAATTAACAAATCTTTTGATCATCTATCTAGAAGATTTAGAAAAATCATAAAAAGCGAACCAAAGAATGGGGACTAGTAAATTACGAAATATTAATTTATAATTGCAGTTATCTATCTTATATAAAATTATGTTAAAAATCAGATTAAAAAGAACAGGTCGCAAAAACAACCCTTTTTATAGAATTGTACTCATGGAAAACTTATCCAGACGAAATGGGAAAGCGATTGAAGAATTAGGTTACTATGATCCAATTCGAAAAGTAATGAATTTTGATAAAGAAAAAATTCACAAATACATCAATTGCGGAGCGTATCCAACGGATACAGTACGTCATTTACTTTTAAAAATGTTAGAAACTGCATAAAGTAAGTAAAGTTATTTTAACTATACTTACTTTTTTAACTAATCACTTGTAATAAGTGTTGAAACAATTGTAATTGAATTCCATAAAGCAGAGCGAACTGATTTTGATGAATCTACTAAACCTGATTCTAACGTATTGACGAATTTTTTATCAATGACATTATATCCATTTGGATAACCAACTTTTTTAATTTCTTCCTGAATTAAATATACCGAATGATTTGTGTTATTCATTAATTCTTCAAAAGGACGGACAAGAGATGTACTTACAATTTGACTTGCAAAAAACTCATCGCCAATTAAATTTAGATTTGACCAATTTAAGAGACATTCTCGAAGATGTAAATAAAATACGCCTCCTCCTGGTAATACACCCTCCTCTAAAGAAGATTTAATGGTATTTACGGCTTTTTCTACTTTTTGACGTTCTTCGTCAATTTGATATTGATTAGAAAGGCCAATTTTAATTTTGGCAATGTTTCCAGAGAGTCGAGCAATTCTTGTTTTAAAAATACTTTTTTCGTATTCCGTTTCAGAATTTAATAATTCTCGATTCAGTTCATTAATACGACGTTTTGCAATTAATTTGACGAACTTTGAAATAATAAATGTTGTTTTATCTTTTTTTACAATAACCTTTTCAGCTTGTCCTAAATCTTCTACTTTAAAAATAGTTTCATTGTTCTTTAAATTAGAAACAAAATAGTTAGAATAAGTTAAGGTTGCTAAATCTTCTAACAAACCATTCTTAATAAAACCAATTGTTTTATACTTCACTACAACAATTTTTAATTTTTTTTGAAGATTATTTAATACCAATGTTGAAACAATGTCTTTATTAATGTCCTCAGTGACAATTACTAGGGGTTTATTATTTGATTTAACAAATTCAATTACATCTCGAATTTGATTAATCGAATTAATGGGTGAATTGGCAATTAGAACGTAAGGATTATCATAATTAACTTCAAAATTTTTTAAATCATTTACAAAATAAGAAGAAGCAAACCCTCGATCTAATTCAATGCCTTTAATTAATTCAACCTCGTTAGCAGAAGTAATATTTTCTTCAATTAAAATTAATCCATCTCTTCCAATTTTCGAAATACAATCTTTTAATAGATTAAATAATTCTAAATTGATTTTTTTTCCCAAAGCAGTTTTTAAAACCCCAACTAGATAAGTTTGTTTATCAATAGGGTAAGAAAATTCTAGTGATTTATCAATTAAAAAATATGCTAATTTTTTTAAGCCATTACTTAATAAGATTCCATTGTACCCATTTACTAAAAATTTTAACGAAGTTTTAATTAGTTGACAGGCTAAGAGAATCGTAGTTGTTGACCCATCTCCGGATACACTAGAAGCTTTAATCGCTGCTTGCTCGAAGAGTTTTAATAAAACATTACCACTACTAGATTCAAATTCTAAGGATTTAACCAAAGCTGATCCACTTGTAATAAAACTTAAATCACCTTTTTTATTAGCAATAATTCCTGTTTTTCCTGTCGGACCTAAGGTAATTTTTACTGCATCATCAATGTCATTTATTATTTTTAGATTAGATTCTAATTCTTCAAATAAAGAAAATTTTTTTGTCATTTTTTTTTAGCCACAAAGGCAGTTTGTAGAAAATTATATCACTAATGTATAATGAAACTGTACAGGGCGTGTAGCTCAGGGGCTAGAGCACGTGGCTACGAACTACGGTGTCGGGGGTTCGAATCCCTCCTTGCCCAATTTGTTTTTAATTTTTCCTCTTTTTATATCTTCTGTATATAATATACATGGTTTTATGGGGTGTAGCCAAGTGGTAAGGCAACGGATTTTGACTCCGTTATTCGTAGGTTCAAGTCCTCCCATCCCAGTTTACAAAAGTTTTAGAAGCATTATGTCAATTAAAATAGAATTTATTGAAGGGATTGAAGAAAAAAATTCACCGATCATTAAATTAACGAAATCACGAAATGGAAAAACCGGAACTGCAACCTTCGTTTTTCTGAATCCAACGATTTTTGAAATTATGAATAATTCCGACGTCATTATTACACATTTAACCTTAACGTGGGAAGAAAAACGCATCTCAACAAATGATTTAGAAGTCCTTTTTAATAATGGAAAACCTTTTCTAATTAAAGCAATTTTTATTTTTAAAAATTCACAAGAATGGTTCGATTTTTTAAATTTAATTAATTTCTATTCCAAAGAAATTGGTCTTTCTTTTTCTAAAAAAACATTTTGAACTTACAAAAACATAAGATGGAATATTCATTATCTACATTTACAAATAAATCGAATCTCGGAAATCTCAATCTTAATGAAGTGATCAACAAATTAAATTTAGTAGGATTTGAAGTGGATGAAGTTTCGTTTGAAAAATCAGGTTCTTATTCTCAAGATATCAAATTTTTATTGAAAAGTCCCGCAAATCGTGATGATTTATATCTTGAAAATTTATGGTTAGCCGAATTGGGAATTATCTTTTTATTAGAAATTTATGAAACTTGGAAGCATTTACAAAACAAATATTCTTTCCTCTTAAAACAGACTTATTTTCGTTATCAGAATTATAAAGTTCAAAAAATTGAAGGGGAATGTTCATATATTTTCAAATATGTTATAGAAATTGATGAATTTTCAAATTCTGCTTCACCTTTATGGATTCAAAAAAAGTTACAACAACGTGGAATTAAACCGGTCAATACTTTTGAAGATATTCTTGAACTTGTTGCCTTAGAATGGGGTTATACATTTAAAATTTTTGCAAAGAAAAATGATTCTGATCGAGATACATTACGAATTCAAAGATTAGAAAACGGTGAATATTTAGAAAATCATGATAGTTTTTTACCGAAAGGAACGATTGTTTTAAAAAATCAAGTAAATGAAATAAAGAGCGTTTTAGGATTAGAAAATGAGAAAAAAATAGATGCAAATTCAATTTGTATTGAAGGTACATTTTATGATATTCATGAAAATCCTTTAGAATTAAGTGCAAATAATACAAAACTCTCGTTTCGTAGTTTGCGTAAAAATTATTTATATCATTTTAAAAATGCTTTTCAACGACTAGTAAGTTTAATTGAACTGTTAAAAATTGGAAAAATAGGAACTGTTGTTCATATTTTTAATGAACAAACAATTAAAACAAAAGAAGTAAAGTTATTAAAATTAGAGAAACAATTGCTAAGAAATGTTTTAAATTTACCAAAAGTAGAAGGTACCTTTTTTAATCGAAGCGGATTAAAGGTTGTTTCAGAAACAAACAAGACGTTTTATGTTCAAATTCCCATTTTTCGAAATGATTTAAATCGACCAATTGATCTTGTAGAAGAATATAGTCGTTTTATTGGTTATGCCAATTTTCCAGAAATTTTGCCAGAGAAAGAATTGACGTATTCTGCAAATTCTCAAAAAAATATTGAGTATATTAAAACCTTTTTTATCAATCATAATTTTAACGAAGTTTATACAAATCCTCTACAGGATAATCATCCTAAAAGGGAGGTTTTAAAACTTTTTAACCCATTAAATAATGAATTATCGACACTGCGTCAAGATCTATTCAATAATTTACTTCAAATTTTTGAAACAAACTTAGATTCTAATATTTTACGTACAAATGTATTTGAAATTGGTCGTGTTTTCAAAGTGACGAATGGAAAAATTATAGAACAAGAAAAATTATCAGGTCTTTTTCAATATTTTGAAATGATGCCCCCAAACTTAGATTGGTTTGTCAAAAAAGGATTTTTTGAAAACTTTTTATCTCATTTTGGGTATCGAAATTTAAGTATTGAAAAAGGAAGTAATGGAAATCCAGTTTTTCATCCTAACAAATCGATCGTAATTAAATGTGGTACGAAATTGTTAGGAGTTTTTGGAGAAATTAATCCCAGAATGAAACAGTTCAAGCAAGTGAAATCTCCTGTCTATCTATTTGAATTTAATCTTATTCATTTTAAAACGTGGAGATTAAACAGTGCAGTTCCAACGTATAAAGAATCTTCAAAGTACCCAATAATTCAAAAAGACATTTCAATTATAATTGCCAAAACACAAAATTTTTACAAATTAAAACAAACAATTCAAGAACAATTTGAAGAATTAAAAACAATCACTTTTTTTGATATTTATAATGATGAAAAGTTATTAACATCAATAATCAAATTAGGAATTCGACTAGAATTTCAATCTTTGAAAGGAACATTAACAAATGAAAGTATAGAAGAAAAAATGAGTTCATTACATACTCTTTTAGTTGATAAGTTTGGTGTTGTTCTTCAAGAATAAGTTTGAAACTTAAAAAGAAAGAAAACCGGTACTATAAGAATTCAAAATTTGTATGTATTACAAAATGCAATCTAAATGACTTCTTTTGATTTTACAATATTCAATCATCTTGGCACGGAAATGTCGTTTACCCTTGAAGATGAATATCAAGATTATGATTATGACGACGAAGAAAAAGGACCTGCCTTAGAAATTTACGGAACGGATTTAACCCTTTTAGCTCGGCAAGGACAACTAGAAGAATGTTTTGGACGCGATAAAGAACTATTAGAAATGATGGAAATTTTAGTTCGTCGTCAAAAAAACAATCCTGTTTTAGTTGGAGATGCTGGCGTAGGAAAAACGGCGATTGTTGAATTATTTGCAACAAAAATTGTTAACAATTTAGTGCCATTTGTTTTGGAAGGTCGTAGTTTAATTAGCTTAGATTTAGCGCGAATTGTAGCTGGTTCACGTTACCGTGGAGAATTTGAATTACGATTCCAACGTGTACTGGATGAAGTTCTGGCTCAACCAAACATTATTATTTTTATTGATGAAATTCATAACATTGGAGGAACAGGTTCTGCAGAAGGTTCGTTAGACGCAGCGAATATTTTAAAACCAATTCTGTCACGCAGTGGATTCCAATGTATTGGCGCAACAACAACAAAAGAATATCAACGAATTGAGAAGGATCCTGCCTTAAATCGAAGATTTCAACCGATTAAAGTAAAAGAACCTTCGATCGATGAGACGGTTCATATTTTATACGGTCTACGACCAAGTTTAGAAGCCTTTCATAACGTCGAAATTCTTCCTGGAGCAATTCGCCTTTCTGCGGAATTAGCATCTCGTTATATTTATGATCGCTTCTTACCAGATAAAGCAATTGATTTACTGGATCGTGCAGCTGCAAAAGAAGTAATTAAATTAACAAATGTAACGGAAGGTTCAGTTATTTCTTCATTGGTAAACGCAGGGTTAAATAATATTGGAACATTAAGAGTGGAAGCTTTTCGTCGTGGAGACGTAGCCTCTGAATTTGTATTCCAAGAAATTGAAAATTCGTATCGAAACTTTTTATTACGTTGGATTGAATCTCCATTAACAGTTCCAGAAGAATCGAAACCAATTCTGTCGCCTATTTCTCAGGCGCTTTTTGATCGTATGCGCATTTCCGTTTTGAAACGTGTTGATGAACTTTTATTTTCTTCAAGCAAACCACGCTATGTTACAAAAACTGTTCGAAAGATTGAAAGTTTATCTTCGCAAAAAAATCAACAAATTTATAATGAAGTGGCGTCTGATATTAATGAGGACATTTCTCCGAAACTAAGTATTTACAGAATTTCGTTATTCTTGTTTGGGGAATGGTTAGAAGGTGATGAATTTAAATTCTTAGTTCCTATTTTTAAAGACAAATATTTTTCAGACTTAGCTGGAATTTGTAAAAATTTTGGCATGTATAATTATTTATGTAACTTTAGATCAAATTTAAGCAAGGATCCTGTTCGATTCTCTGTCGAAAAAGATTTTTGTGAAGCTGATGTTGAAAATTATGAACAAACGTTTGAAGTATTAAGTGAATTAGAAGAAAAACGAATTGAAGTTTTCAAAGAATATCTTTCAGATTTAAAACCAATTTTACGACGCGGAATTGTTGAGAGTTTAAAATATAGTTCAGAAATTACAATTTCTGATTCAGAATTATCGACAGTTTATAATTTACTAGGGTATTTTTCAACTGAAACCGGTCGTGAATTTTTATACAGCTTAGATGATCCAGAATTAATTCGTAGAGCTCGAAAACTAGGAGATTTTACGGGATTAAAGAAAAAAATTACTCAAAAAGAAATTCGTGAATTATTAGCGAGTATGACGGGTATTCCAATTCAATCGATTTCAAACGTAGAATCACAAAAATTAATCAATTTAGAGTCAACACTACACAAACGTGTTATTGGTCAAGAAGAAGCTATTTCTGCCATTGCAAAAGCTATTCGTCGTTCACGATTAGGAATTCAAAATCCAAACAGACCAATTGCAAGCTTCATGTTTTGTGGTCCAACAGGAGTTGGGAAAACAGAAGTAACCAAAGCATTAGCAGTTAGTATGTTTGGTGCAGAAAGTGACATGATTCGATTTGATATGTCAGAATTTATGGAGAAATTTACAGTTTCTCGTTTAATTGGTTCTCCTCCAGGATATGTTGGATATGATGATGGAGGTCAGTTAACCGATGCTGTACGTCGTAAACCTTATTCTGTTGTCTTATTTGATGAAGTTGAAAAGGCTCATCCAGATATTTTGAATGTTTTATTACAAATTTTAGAAGATGGAAGATTAACTGATAGTCAAAAACGTCTTGTACCATTTGAAAACACGATTATTATCATGACGTCAAACGCTGCAGCGGATGAAATTCAACAAATTATTAAAGCAGAACGAGCATCCAAAACAACCGTGGAAACGGAAGAAATCAAAGAAGAAGTGGACAATCAAATTGTTCAATATAAAGATGAATATTCTGGAGCGATTAAATTTTTAGAATCTCCAATTACAGAAAACTTCTTAACGGATATTAAAGAACAATTAAGAGTGGAATTTGAAAAATCTTTCCGTAATTTAAAAGAATATGACTTTTTAGAAGAACAATTAAAAGAAAATAAAACTCCGAAAGGAAAAAATACAAATTCGCCAGCAACAAGCAATTTAAAAGGTGCTGTTTTAGAACGATTAAGTACGATGTTCTTACCGGAGTTTTTAAATCGTTTAGATGATATTATTATCTTCCAACCTCTAAAACCGGAAGAATTACGAAAAATTTGTGATATTATGGTAAGAGAAGTTGGAGAACGTATTAAATCAAAACAAATTCTATTGTCCGTAGATGAAAAAGTTAAAGTAAAATTAACACGTGAAGGCTATAATCCAATGTTTGGAGCCCGACCGTTACGTCGTTTAGTGACAAAGTATATTGAGGATTTAATTTCTGAAAATATATTAAAAAATACAAGTACAAAAAAAATTCGAACAATTAAAATTCAATTGAATGAAGACGATCAAATTGTTGTAAAAAAAGAAGAAAGTGTTCTAGTTTAAGTTCTAATTTGACACAGAAATGATTATATTATTATAATCATTTCTGTTTGTATTTTTGCTATCGATTGCCGAGGTAGCTCAGTTGGTAGAGCAGTGGATTGAAGATCCTCGTGTCCCCAGTTCAAGTCTGGGTCTTGGCATTTTTTAATTTTCATTCTAAATTTTTAAACGTGGTAATTGCGGCATCAAACATTAATCGCGCTGTACCAACAGGACCATTTCGATTTTTTGCAATAATAACCTCCGTTATTTGATCTTTTTCTTTAGATTCTTGATAATAGTTTTCTCGGTATAACATGATTACCACATCAGCATCTTGTTCAATAGAATTATGTAAAATTAACTTCTTTTCTAAATAATTGTGATAAACTGGAATCGTTTCATCATAAACCGGATTAAGACCAGCATAAACAATTCGTTTTAGGGTTGTATAAAAAAAAGTGACACATTTTTTGTTTTTCTTTGTTTGTACTAATGAATAAATTTTATCCATTAAAGTCAGTTCAGAAATTCGAATCCAGCCAGATTGGGCTAAGATTTTATGATTCCCAGTTAAATAAATTTTTGTCTTGTTTTTAAACTCTAGACAATAAATCGGTTTAATTCCTTTTAATGAAAAAGTAGAGATCGGAGTTTTAAAGATCTTCTTGTCTGATAATGATTTAACATTCAAGAAACTTGTCGTATTGTTCTTCGAAATGCAACCACTTTCTCTTAAATCTGATAACATGGGTCGTTTATTAGTACGCGATTCTACATTCCGACTTAATTGGGAAAGAAGAATAATGGGTATTTCAAATTCTTTTGCTAATAATTTTAAGTTTCTAGTAATATATGAAATTTCTTGGACTCGATTTTCAAATTTTAAATTTAATTTCATCAACTGAAGATAATCAATTATTACAACTCCATTTCGCTTTTGATTGTTTAAAATTTTTTTCAATTTCGAAGTTATTTCATTTAAGCTTAGATTAGGAGTGTCGTCAATAAAAATAGGAAAGGCAGACACATTTTGCATCGATTTACTCAATAATTTCCATTCATTTCCTGTCATTTTACCCGATTTAATACGCGTTGTACTGATGTTCGAATCATCAGCAATTAACCGATAAATAATCTGTTGACGCGACATTTCTAAACTAAAAACAATTAAGGGAATATTATACTTTTCTACAATGTTTTTTCCAACATTTAAAGAAAAAGCTGTTTTTCCCATGGAAGGTCTTCCAGCTACAATAATTAATTCATTTTTTTGAAAACCCTGTAAAATAGAATCTAAATCTTGAAAAGAGCTGAGATACCCAGTTTGATGTTGTTTTTTAATTTTTGTTTTCATTTCCTCAAAAACATCATCAATAATTTCCGCGGAACTATATATTTTTTGACTAATTTTTTGTTGAGCTAAGGAATAAATTAATTGCTCCATTTTTTCCAAAATTTCATTAATGTCAATTGAGCTTGAATATCCCCAAACAATACTTTTTTTTCCAACTTCAATAATTGCACGGCGTAAATACTTTTCATTTAGAATAATCAGATAACTTTCTAAATTAGAAACGGATTCAAATTTATTAATAATCGTTGTAATTTTTTCAAGACCACCAATTTCATCCAATACTCCATAATCCTCCAAGCGATTAATTGTCGTTGTTAAATTAATAGGAATATTGTTTTCATATAAATTTTCAATTTTCTCAAAAATAATTTGATGCGGCTTAAAATAAAAAAATTCTTTTTTCAACGTTGTTGCAACTTCGTTGAATACGATGGGATTCGTTAGTAAAATATTTAGCACAGCTTGTTCAATTAAAAATGTACTTGGAAGCGGAGTTATACCTGAATATTTAAATTTATTTTGATTCATTGATCCTCCGAATTATTTTTAAAATTTTAATACAGATCTAGTTGATTTTTTCGCTACTATCAAATATAATGTTTGTATATGTATTTTAAATAAAACTATAACAACGTTAAAATATTTCCTGCATCTTTAGTTCAGTTGGTAGAACGCATGTCTCCAAAATATGATGTCGAGGGTTCGATTCCTTCAGGGTGCGATAATAAAGGTGGTTTGAAAATATAAAAATTAGAGAAACAATTTTAAAAAATCTATGGCAAAAAAGATTAAAGCATTTGTAAAATTAGCTTTACCAGCAGGAAAAGCAACACCAGCTCCCCCAGTAGGACCTGCACTAGGACAACATGGTGTAAATATTGCTGGGTTCTGCAAAGAATACAATGCAAAAACAGCCGAAAAAGCAGGGCTTATTATTCCCGTAAAAATCACAATTTATGATGATCGTTCTTATTCTTTCATTTTAAAATCTCCGCCGGCTTCTGTTCTTTTAGCAAAGTTTGCAAACGCAAAGAAAGGAGCTGCACAACCAAATCGTGAGAACGTCGGAACAGTTACACTAGAGCAAGTCAAAGAAATTGCAACAATTAAAATGGCAGATCTAAATACTGATAATATGGAAAAAGCAATTTTAATTATTATGGGAACTGCTAAAAACATGGGAATTACAGTTAAATAGAAAAGTTCAATTTAATAAAAGTAAAAAAGAAAAATTGTATGAAAACATATTCAAAACGTATTACAAAGTTAAGAGAATTGATTAATCAAGATTCATATCCTTTTGAGCAAGCCGTAGGTCTCTTAAAAAAATTAGGAACAGCAAAATTTACAGAATCAGTTGAAGCCCATGTTTCGTTAAATATTGATCCAAAATATGCAAATCAACAACTTCGAACAAGTTTAATTTTACCAAATGGAACAGGAAAAAGTTTAAGAATTGCGGTTTTCACTGAACCTGACTACGTACCAGAAGTCTTAAAAATGGGGGCAACAGTAGCTGGGTCAGATGATTTAATTGAAGAAATTAATTCAGGAAATTTAAATTTTGATTTATTAATTACAACTCCACAATTAATGCCCAAATTAGCAAAATTAGGGAAAGTTTTAGGACCAAAGGGGTTAATGCCTTCACCAAAATCTGGGACAGTAACCCAAAATCTAAAAGAAACGATCAATGAATTTAAAAAAGGTAAATTGGAGTATCGTGCTGACAAAACTGGGATTGTTCATTTAAACTTTGGAAAAGTAGATTTTTCGGAAGAGCAATTAAAAGAAAATTTACTGGCAGTCTATACTTCAATTGAAAAAAATAAACCAACAGGGGTTAAAGGACGCTACTTTAAATCTTTTTATATCTGTACTACAATGAGTCCAGGGGTTGCACTTGATATTAATACCTTTAAGAAAGCGTAAAAGATTTGAAATTTCGGGAAATCAATAGTATATTCTATAAGCATAAACAATTAAAACATTATTTTATTTGTAACTAACGAGAAAATTTATGAGTGAAAAACTGACAAACATTATTGAACAACTAAAAACATTAACACTTTTAGAAGCAGCTGAATTAGTAACGGAAATTGAGAAAGTTTTTGGTGTTGATACATCTGTTTCAGTAGCCGCAGTAGCAGCTGTACCAGCAGCTGGAGGAGCAGCGCCGGCAGCAGAAGCAGCAGAAGAAAAATCTGCATTTGATATTACATTAACAGATGTTCCAGCGGATAAGAAAATTGCAATTTTAAAAGTTGTACGTAATGTAACAGGATTAGGATTAAAAGAATCAAAAGATATCGTTGATAACGTTCCAAAATTATTAAAAGAAGGAGCAACTAAAGAAGAAAGTGAAAACATTAAAAAAGAATTAGAAGCTGCGGGTGGTAAAGTTACAATCAAATAGTCATGTTGACTATTTAATCGTAAATGATATAAACTCTTAGTCTTTAGGATATAATTCACCCATTTTTTGACGTTTTTCTAAAGCGTCAAAATCTGGTTTAATTGCAACGAATGGTTCCATTTTGCTCTCAATTCCAACTAATACTTCATAAATAATATCAAAAATATCTTCTACTAGAACAATTTGACCTAATTTATCTGTTGGTACTACTGTACGAGTTGTTTGGGAAGCGTTTTTAAACATATCTTCAAGATACAATAACATAGCTACTACGTCTACTGAATCTGCTTCATAATCAATTACTAAATTCGCTCCTAAAGCTACTTCTGATTTTTCTACTTCATCTAATTGTTTAGTAACAACTTCTACAATTACACTAAATAATTGGTCAAACGTTAATGATTTTAATTCCCAATTTGCCTTCCATCTTTTTGCAAATGCCATACGTTTCGAAATAAGTTTTAAAAGTCACTTCATTTAATTCACTCTTTTTATTGAATTCAAATTCTAACAATAATTTTTAGAATTTGCAAATTCATCGATTTAAAAAATTAATTTTTATTGATTTGACATTATATTATTTTGGATCTATTATATATTTATTGATTTGCGTCGAGGTATTAAAGTTGGGTACGTCAAAGTATTCAAAAAAACAACTTTTCACGCGATTTTATCTTAAGTAATTCGGAATAATATTCTCGGAATATAACGCAGCTTGGTAGCGTGTCTGCTTTGGGAGCAGAAAGTCGAAGGTTCGAATCCTTCTATTCCGAAGTTCTTAACTAAAGTCATGCAAGCAATACAGGTTTATACGTAAATTTGTTGGGATGATATGGGATTAATTTAGTGTTTCCTAAACACTAAAAACTTTAGTTGTATGTAAAATATAAACAGAGATATGGACAAAAATGTAAAAAGTATTCTAATCGAAGGCGACATGTGTTCGTTTGTTTTCGACAAAACGGAACAGGATTTGGAAGCAGAGCTTTTATTTGATAAAGCTCTCGAAAAAGCTTTAACAATTGCAGGAGTAACTACTGTTGTAGTTATTGGGATCGGTATCAGTCCAGTCTCAGCCGTTGATAAAGTAATCAATGGTGCAAAACAAAGAACTTGGACTGAGTTCTTCCTCCAAGCAACTGGAGGAAATATTGTTTTAGACCCAAAACAAACGCTTATCAATCGTGCCTTGCAACTTAATGCAAGTGTAAGCGGATTTATTAGCGCTGGTACAGCGATGTATTCGATTGGAACCTTCAGCTCTATGGCTGATGGTACTTTATTGCAAAAGATTTACCTTTCGAGTACATGTTCCTATTTAGGATCGATTATTACGCAACGATACATTAGATAATTAATATCTAATTATCCTAAGGAAAAACAAGAACGCTTGTTTTTCCTTTTTTTTTTTAATCAAATTTTAACCGAAAACATTATATACCCCCAAGGGAATTCGAATCCCTGTTACCTCCGTGAAAGGGAAGTGTCCTAGGCCACTAGACGATGGGGGCTCATACACTGTGATATTATAGTAAAAAGTGTTTGTGGATGTCAACTAATTTTTATTCGAAATCGACTTTAAATTTTTTTCACAGTTTACATTATTTCTTTATTATACTTATCTTTATATTTATTTAATTCAACGTTATATTTAATGTGTACAGAATTTTTTTTAGCACTAATATATTTTATTACAATACTAGTTGTAAATATATTCATTTTTAATTTATTAAAAAGTTATTTCCGCAACATTTTAGAAATTTCTAAATTAAAAAAAATTATTTTGCTTTTTCAATTAAATAATAATGATTTATTATTAAGTTTTTATTACTTGTTAAAAGAAAAAAAACTTACTAATATGAAACTATTAAACAATCTATCTTTACCAAAAAACAAAAAAGATATTTTAATTGCTGGTAAAATTGCGGAATTTTTTAACAAAAACGTTCAACAAGAAAAAAGTTGGGATTTTTATCTAAAACTTTTAAAAAATCAATATTTATCAAATTAAATTTAATTAGAATAATTGTAATAAGAAAATGGGTCACCTGGGAATCGAACCCAGAACTTATCGGTTAAAAGCCGAGTACTCTACCATTGAGTTAGTGGCCCTCTCAATAACCTAATTATAATTAATATTTTTTAATTTTCGCAAAAAATTAATCCGAGTGTAATAAATGATGAATAAAACAAGAAGTGAGATATTCCAATGGAGTTAAACGTTATCAGTCAATTATTAACTATATTTATTATTGTTTCAATGGGACCAGCTGTTATTGCTTATTTAGCTTATAAGAAAGCTCTTTAAACTGAATAGGATTTATTCATCTTGTTTATATAATAAATATTAATCATTTTAAAATTCGAGAATTAAGAAAGTAATACTTTATTTCATTTTAGCAAAAAATAATACTATGGCATTACCTTGGTATCGTGTTCATACAGTTGTACTAAATGACCCTGGACGTTTAATTGCAGTTCACTTAATGCATACTTCATTAGTATCGGGTTGGGCTGGTTCTATGGCTCTTTATGAGTTATCTATTTTTGATCCATCGGATCCTGTTTTAAATCCAATGTGGCGTCAAGGAATGTTCGTAATGCCTTTTATGGCAAGAATTGGGGTAACAGAATCATGGGGAGGATGGACAATTACTGGTGAAAGTTCTTCAACTCCAGGGATTTGGAGTTTTGAAGGAGTTGCTTTAACTCACATCGTTTTATCTGGTTTATTATTCTTAGCTGCTATTTGGCATTGGGTATACTGGGATTTAGACTTATTCCAAGATCCTCGTACTGGAGAACCTGCTTTAGATTTACCAAAAATTTTTGGTATTCATCTTTTACTTTCAGGTTTCCTTTGTTTCGGATTTGGAGCTTTCCACGTTACAGGATTATTTGGACCTGGAATTTGGGTTTCAGATGCATTTGGTTTAACAGGAAGAGTTCAACCAGTAGCTCCAGCTTGGGGACCAGAAGGGTTTAGCCCATTCAACCCAGGTGGTGTTGCATCACATCATATTGCCGCAGGAACATTAGGGATTATTGCTGGTATTTTCCATTTATCAGTAAGACCTCCTCAACGCTTATATCGTGCATTAAGAATGGGGAACATTGAAACAGTATTATCAAGCAGTATTTCTGCAGTATTCTTTGCTGCATTTATCACGTCAGGAACAATGTGGTACGGTTCTGCAACAACACCAATTGAGTTATTCGGTCCTACTCGTTACCAATGGGACAGTGGGTATTTCCAACAAGAAATTGAAAGACGTGTAGAAACAAGCGTGGCTGCAGGTGTATCAGAAACAGATGCATGGTCACAAATTCCTGATAAATTAGCTTTCTACGACTATATCGGAAACAACCCAGCGAAGGGTGGTTTATTCCGTTCTGGTCCAATGAACAAAGGTGATGGAATTGCAGAAGCTTGGTTAGGACATCCAATTTTTAGAGATCGTGAAGGAAGAGAACTAGTAGTAAGAAGAATGCCTGCATTCTTTGAAACTTTCCCAGTTATTTTAGTAGATAAAGACGGGATTATTCGTGCGGATATTCCATTCCGAAGAGCTGAATCAAAATACAGTATTGAACAAGTAGGAGTAAGTGTAAGCTTCTACGGTGGAAAACTTAACGGTCAAACATTTAAAGATGCCCCAACAGTTAAGAAATTTGCAAGAAAGGCTCAATTAGGAGAAGTTTTTGAATTTGATAGAACAAGTTTAGAATCAGATGGTGTATTCAGAAGCAGTCCTCGCGGATGGTATACATTTGGTCATGCAAACTTTGCTTTATTATTCTTCTTTGGACACTTATGGCATGGTGCAAGAACAATCTTCAGAGATGTATTTACAGGGATTGGTCCAGAAGTTACTGAACAAGTAGATTTTGGTGCATTTGCAAAAATTGGTGACAGAACTACTAGACGTAGAGGAAACGTTTAATTACGATTTACTGTATTCGTACTTTAATAAGTACGAATACGCATTTTAAAAACCTTTTAAAGATTCAAGAATATGGAAGCTTTAGTTTATACTTTCTTACTAATTGGTACACTTGTTGTACTTTTCTTCGCTGTATTTTTCCGTGAAAGTCCACGTATCATTCGATAAACTACTTTATTATTAAAGTAATCTAATCATCATCTTCTTCGAAAGGATCAATTAATTTTTCTGAACCTGGACCGAAAGAACTATAGATTGTTAATAGAGTCAGACCAATAGCTAAGGAAGTGATTCCGAAAGCTACTAATACAGTATCAAAATTCATATTTATTTAAATTTTATTAATTTTATACATATATATATGGCATTAAAAACTCGTTTAGGAGAAATTCTTAAGCCTTTAAACATTGAATATGGAAAAGTAGCACCAAACTGGGGAACAACACCTCTAATGGGACTATTTATGTCTTTATTTTTAGTTTTTTTACTAATTATTCTTCAAATTTACAATTCTTCTTTAATTTTAGAAAACGTAAATGTTGATTGGAGCTCTGTAGAAAGTTAAAATAAAAAAGATCGAGACAAAAAGATGATAATGAATTTATCTTTTTGTCTCGACCTTTTTTTTCCTTATGCACTTACTTCTTGTAATTCAGCAATTGCAAAGTTATTTGTATTTGTTCCACTATAATTAACAGAGTCAAAACGAACAACAACCGGATAACGAATTACTGTTGATTTTTCAACACTAACTACTACGCCCACTTTATTAAACCAATAAGACTCTTTTCTTAAGATACGTACTTTTGAACCTTTAGATACCATAATGTTTAATTTATAATTATTTTTATAACTCTATTTTAGTTGAAAATAAAAAAGAACTTTTTTGAAGTGATAAAAATAAGAATTAATATGATTAATTATTTAATAATTAATAAATACTCTATTTATTGATTATCTTTCTTTTTGGAGATTAGGATTAAAATAACTCAATATAAAAGAAAAACAACATTGAGGAGCTTTTTAAATTATCTTAGGTCAATTTCTCTATTTAGAACAATATTACATTACAATTATGAAAAATTTACTATTTCTTATTTCTGCAAATTTTCCAGAAATAAACAATGATGCTAGTTTTTCAACAATAGGCACTGTTGCTACAATCATAGCATTAGTTTTATTGTCTGATAAAATTTTAGCTATTTTTGAACGAATTTGGGGTAGCTTATCAACACAAATTTTTGAATCAAATCCAGATTCATTTTCCGATTTTACAAGTTTAGATCAAACCGCAATTCAAGTTGTCACTGACATTAAAATTAAATTTGATGATGTTGCCGGAAATGACGAAGCTAAAGGCGAATTAAAAGAAGTGGTGAAATTCTTAAAAGATCCTGGAAGTTTTACAAAATTAGGTGCATCTGTTCCAAAAGGTGTATTGCTTGGAGGACCGCCGGGGACTGGAAAAACATTATTTGCAAAAGCAATTGCAGGCGAATCTGGCGTACCGTTTTTAAAAGTTTCGGGATCACAATTTGTTGAATTATTAGTTGGAGTTGGTGCTTCTCGAGTACGTGAATTATTCGAAAAAGCTCGTTCTTTAAAACCTGCCATTATTTTTATTGATGAAATTGATTCAATTGCCCGCGCACGCTCCGGTAACAACAGTATGGGTGGTGCAAACGATGAACGTGAACAAACATTAAACCAAATTTTAACCGAAATGGATGGTTTCCAATCGGATACGGGTGTAGTTGTTATTGCCGCGACAAATAGAATTGATATTTTAGATCCTGCAATTAAACGTCCAGGAAGATTTGATCGACAAATTACAATTAACAATCCAAATTTAAAAGAACGTCAAGCAATTTTAAAAGTTCATGCTCGTGGTAAAAAATTAGATGAATCTGTTTCCCTAGCACAAATTGCACAACGTACAATTGGTTTTTCAGGAGCGGATTTAGCAAACTTGTTGAATGAAGCCGCTATTCTAGCTACTCGTCGTAAGAAAAAGACAATTACAATGGAAGAAGTTAATTTAAGTATTGATCGAATTGTAATTGGTTTAGAAGGAAAACAGGTCGTGCGTGTTAAAGCTCGTCAATTAACAGCTTTTCATGAAATGGGACATGCCTTTGTAGGAAGTTTAATTCAAGAAAATGAAGGAATTGAAAAATTAACATTAGTTCCGCGAGGAAATGCACAGGGAACAACATGGACTATCCCATCTGGAAGTCAATACAATACACGACGTATTTTTGTAAATCAAGTTCTCACAGCAATTGCGGGACGTGCAGCGGAAGAAATTATTAGTGGAGTAGGAGAATGCACGGTTGGAGCACAACAAGATTTAGCGCAAATGACTCGTACTGTTCGAACAATGATTCTTCGTTATGCAATGGCTCGTTTACAAGAATTAAAACAACAGGCTCAACAGCGTAATTTATTTTTCTTAGGGAGTGATGTCAAACAAGAATTAAATAATATTGTTGATAATTTTACAACAAACTTTATGGACATTACATACAATGAAGTTATTACATTCTTAAAAATTATTCGTCCAGGCGGAGAACGTTTAGTCGACCAGTTAATGATTTCGGAAGAGTTAACAGGAAAAGACTTACGTACGTTAGCGCGTGAATATATTTCAAATTTAAGAATTGCGGAAATTTTATATACAAATCGTGAATCTTCATTATTTGATTTTATGGTCCCAGAATTAAAAAAATATCTGGCAGAAGTCGAACAAGAAGTGAAACAAACAAAAGTATAATTGTTTAAAAAATTCTATTAAAAAAGATGATTATTAATTTAGTTACTTCTCTTACTAAATTAATAATCATTTTTTGATTTAGCTTAGATACTTGGGAAAACTAAAGGATCTGGATAAACAAAGTTAATAAAGATAATAAATGTAGCTGTTACTGACATCCATGCTGTAATTAGTACTGGAGCTGTTGAAAGAAATTTTAAAAAGTCGTTCATAAAATTGGATTTAAAAAGTTAAAATTAGTTAAATGAGAAAAAATTAACGAGGCGAAACCGTAACATCATCTGATGAAGCTAATAAATCACCATTTAATAGTTCTTTCCATGCTTCAACAGGCCATAAAAATCCTGAGTTCATTACTGAAAGAGCGATTGGAACATTAATAATAATCTCGTTTTCAAATGAATTTTCAGTTGTACTCGCATAGCGTAAATATTTTCTTCCTACCCAACCAATCCATCCTGTAATATAAATGAATAAAATTCCTGGAATAACAAATTCATTTGCATGATCCCATTGCCCGCTCGCAATAATACGCGGTAAACCTTCTTTTCCGCATAAAATGTTTTCATTTCCATAGCGTTCAAATCTAGCTTTTGTTGCTTGAATTTCTTTGACTAAGAAATTCGCTTCTTTGCTATCAGGTGTATATAATTTTAAACGATTTTCAAGTTTTTTAACGGAACTATTTAATCTTTTTTCGAACGCAGGTGATTCTTTACATAAAGTTAAATTTTCAAATGCAGCATTGGCAGTTTGAATATTTGAAGAGAAAGAAAGACCAAAAGTAACAATGATTGAGGAAAGAATTGATTTAATTCTAAATGTCATATTTTTAAACGAAATTTAAAGAATAACAACTAATGCTAATAGATTACTAATACTATGTATTATAAGTAAAAAAGAAACAAAAATATATTACGGGATTGACGGGACTCGAACCCGCAACTTCCGCCGTGACAGGGCGGTGCTCTAACCGATTGAACTACAATCCCTTAAAAACTTAGGAGAGAGAGGGATTCGAACCCTCGGTATAGATTAACTATACAATAGATTAGCAATCTAACGCGATCGACCACTCTGCCATCTCTCCATTCAGAACAAAAGAAGCTGACTCCGGTTGGATTTGAACCTACGACCTAGGGCTTATGAGTCCCCCACTCTAACCAACTGAGCTACAGAGCCAACTTCTATGATTACAGATCAATTATAGTCAATATATTCGATCTGTAAATATTAAAATTAATTTTAGAATAATCCTAAAGTAATTGCTTTGTCAATTGGCATCGCTGCACCAAATCCTAACCAAATTGAAACAACTGTTCCTACTAAGAAAACTGTCATTGCTACTGGACGACGGAAAGGGTTTTGGAATTTATTAACGTTTTCTACAAACGGAACTGTTAATAAACCTAATGGAACCGCAGCCATTGATGCTACTCCTAATAACTTATTTGGTAAAACACGTAATAAGTTAAATGTTGGGAAGAAATACCATTCTGGTAAAATTTCTAATGGTGTTGCAAACGGGTTTGCTGGTTCTCCAAAACCTGATGGTTCTAAAACAGATAAACCAATAACACAAGCAAATGTACCGAAAATTACAACTGGGAAGATATATAAAAGATCATTTGGCCATGCTGGTTCACCATAATAGTTGTGTCCCATACCTTTTGCTAATTTTGCACGTAACTTCGGATCTGATAAATCGGGTTTTTTAATAACTGACATAATTTTTTAAGTTAAGTTTGAAAAGTTTAATAAAATAAATAAAGTTTTATAAAGGACCTGAAATTCCTTGTTTTCTAATCATTAAGAAATGCGCTAGCATTAATACTGCAGTAATTAATGGAAGTACAAACGTATGTAAACTGTAGAAACGAGTTAATGTACCTTGACCTACACTTGCTCCTCCACGTAATAATTCAACTAAAGGTGTCCCTACCACTGGAATTGCTTCTGGAACTCCTGTAACGATTTTACAAGCCCAATAACCAATTTGGTCCCATGGTAATGAATATCCTGTTACACCAAATGAAACTGTTACTGATGCTAAAATAACACCTGTTACCCAAGTTAATTCACGAGGTTTTTTGAATCCTCCTGTTAGATATACACGGAAGACGTGTAAAATCATCATAAGAACCATCATACTTGCTGACCATCTATGAATTGATCGAATTAGCCAACCAAAGTTAACTTGCGTCATCATATATTCAACAGAAGCAAAAGCATCCGCTACAGATGGACGGTAGTAGAATGTCATAGCAAAACCTGTTGCTACTTGTACTAAGAAACATACGAATGTAATTCCACCTAAACAGTAGAAAATATTTACATGCGGCGGAACATACTTGCTTGAAATGTCATCAGCAATTGCTTGAATTTCAAGACGTTCTTGGAACCAATTATATACTTTTCCCATTAAAATTTAAACATCAATTTTTACTCACACTTAAGCACAAATTATAGATATTAACTGATGTTACTTGGGTTACGAGATGTATCGCTTGATAATAATCCAAAAACTGCAAGTGTAATAAAGAAAAACGCAGTCGCGTATACGAATAGTTTTAAGGCTAGCATAATTTAAACTTTAAAAGTAATTAAATAATTTATTTCGCGTTGTGATAATTCAGTACTACTGATAATGAAAAGAGATAAAGAAACCTTTTCAACCTATTATAAGATAGTTTTTAACTACTTTCAGCTAAGTATTTGTTTCTAGCTATGTTTTTTATAATTTCGTTCAATTTAGCAAGAACATGCAAGTTTATTAAAATGTTTCAATTACTAAATAGTTTCAATTAAACGTCGAATAATCTCTCGTTGACGAATTAAAATCCAACAAAAAGAAAAAGTTATAAAAATCAATAGAACTTGACTAAATAGTAAGATAGGATCCAGTCTCCATCCATGAATTACGATAATGGAGCTATAAACAATTCCTAAAGTTGTAATAAAAATATCCCAATCTGTAGCTAAATCAGAATTGATAAATCGTAAACTATATAGAAATATCATTGCACTAGCGAAAATAACTCCAATAAGGAGTGCGGGTTCAACAATTATATTGATCATTATTAAGCCTCCACGCGGTTAATAGGATCTAAACGGCTTACAAAAATTACGGCAAGTGTGATTGGAACTATAACTACAAATGCTCCTGCAAATAAGCTTCCTAAAAAGTTTGCTAATGATGGTGTCATATTTCGACTAAATATAAATTTTGATTAAATAATACAATGAAATTTTACTTTTTCAACAATGAAAGTTCTTATAATTCAAATGTTTGACGATCTGATGAAAATTCATTCGCTGGGGTTAAAAATAACATGCAATGACATTCTTTTCGTTCTCTCATTGGAACACAGGGACAATTCCAATATGCTAAGCTAATTTCGTCTTCTTTATTGTCATAATACCTGCATGGACATAAAGGAGCACCAAAAAGCTCTTTATTTTTTGAAAGTCCTTGAATAACAGAATCTGTTACATCTAAATCAATACAAAAATATGTATTCGTTGATTTAGCATAATTTTCTGCAAATTGTTTCATTGATTCAATGACTCTTGTGTTTATCGTCATATTTTCAATTTTTGTGTGATTATTAAATTGATAAAAATATACTATAATAGGTGTTATAAAAAACAGAGGTAATATAATGATTGCTCCTTATTTTCCATCGATCTTAATCCCTATTATTGGAATCTTTTTACCAGGAATCGCAATGGCTGCGTTATTCATTTATATTGAAAAAGAAAGCATTGAGTAAACATTACTCAATTCTTTCTTTTTTTTAAATTGAAGACCCTAAACCAGAATACGAACCAAATAGGAATAATCCTAAAACAGTAAGAGCAGCAAGCCCACCTACCGTTGCAATTAACCAAAGAGGAACACGTCTACTTGTATCTGCCATAATAAAATCTCCTTTGAGAAAGTTAGATATATAAAATAATTAGTTAAAGAAGTAACTTGAGAATAAAACAGCTAAAACGAAGATTAATAAAAGTCCCCAGAATAGAGATGTTCTATTTAACTCAACGGCTTGAATATTTGGATTTGGACCTGTCATAATGTATAAACTCCTTATCGTTGAATAAATTGCATTGAAGTGATAGAACCTAAGAAAAATACAGTTGGTACAGCTAATCCGTGGATTGCTAACCATCTAAATGTGAAAATAGGATAAGCAACAGATCTGTTAAAGTTTCTATTCATTTTAATTTCCTTTATTTATTTTTAATTCAAACTATTTTAAATCTTCTAATTCTTGATTTGCGTTAAAACGTTCGTTAGCTAATGGAACTTGTTGACGATCTTGAGTAAAATACTCGTCAGGACGCGGTGTCCCAAAAACATCATACGCTAAACCTGTGCTAACAAATAACCATCCTGAAAGAAAAAGTGTTGGAATTGTAATACTGTGAATAATCCAGTAACGAATGCTTGTTAAAATATCCGTAAAAGGACGTTCTCCTGTTGATCCACCAGACATGTTTTTACTATTTATTTAGTAAAAATTCTTCTTTTGTCACTCCTTTGTTCTTTTTTTTCGGCTATATAAAGCGAGCAGACAGAATCGAACTGTCATAATCAGCTTGGAAGGCTGAAGTTTTACCACTAAACTATGCTCGCTATATACTGTATTATATAGTCTAATATTTTGGTTGTCTAGCTCTACACAAACAATATTATATTATTAAACTTTCTAGGGGAACATTTAAAATTTTTGATAGTTTTATTGCTTTTTTTTCTGTATCTGTTGGATTTAATAAAAATTGTGCAGGGAATAAAGGAATTTCACGTTTATCACGTAGTACTAAAAGAATATTGTATCGTGGATTTAATCCTTGCTTGATTAAAAATTTTAAGTTTTTTACATTTTTAAATTCATAAGACAAGAAAATTTTTCGATTTTTTCCAGGAAATCCTAGACGAACCACACGAATAATGCTTTCATTAACATCAAATTCATTATATCCACTTCCTATGTTCCAAATTATCGTACTGAGTAAATAAATTGATAGTCCTAAGGCTCCCGTCCCATAAAACAGCATGACGATGCCTTGTGGAATAAATTTTATTTCACTGACATCTGTAATAAGCAATAAGTTGGTTTGAAAATAACTTGATAGACCTGCTAGAAAAAACCCTAATCCTGCAAAAAACAAGACTAACATAATCATTGAGCTATTTATATTTCTTGCACCAACAATGTCTTCACGTATTATGATGTTATCATCACTCATAATAATTTTTTTATTGTCGTTAATTATTTATTTTTCATTAAAAAACAATTAAATTAATTTAATTGTTTTTAAACCAATATATAACGCTGTTACTAAACCAAACATTAAACCACATAAAATGAAATAATTAAGAAATACTGCCATGGTAATATTTTTTAGAATGTTTATTTTTCGTATAGATTATATTATAAAAAAAGAGATAATTACTAATTTAAAGTATTTTTATATAATAATCTAATATAATACTAAAGCAAAGTTACTAAATAAAAATAGATATTGATATGGTAAATGCTAAATCTAATACTTCGTTTGATTTAATTTCTCCTTTCCAAGGAGATCCATTTGTTGGACATCTTTCAACTCCAATTACTAGCTCAAATATAACAAAAAGTTATTTAAGTTTATTACCAGCTTACAAACAAGGTTTATCTCCTTTATTAAGAGGAATTAACATTGGTTTTGCTCATGGGTATTTTTTATTAGGTCCTTTTGTAAAATGTGGTCCACTAAGAGATAGTCAAGTTGGTAATTTTATTGGATTTGTTTCAACAATTAGTTTAATTATTATTTTAACTGTAGGTTTACTAATTTATGGAGCTGTTAGTTTCTCTGAAAACAGTAAAAAAGAAGGACTTGTTGACTTTTTAACTGCAAAAGGATGGAGTCAATTTAGTTCTGGCTTTATTGTTGGTGGTTTTGGTGGAGCTGGTGTAGCTTACATGTTATTAAAGTTTGTTAATTTCAGCTAATAAATCCTAGCGTATTTTTTGATCCAAAGACTAAATTGATTTTTGGAGTAAATTTTGTTAGGATGTCAGTGAGTATTACATATATTTATCTATTTAATTCAACAATTTGTAAATTTTTTTATGGCAAAATACAAAGTTAAACTTTTAAGCGAATCTCACAATTTAGATGTTACTATTGAATGTCCATCTGACAAGTTTATTTTAGAAGCAGCAGAAGACAACAATATTGAATTACCATATTCATGTCGTGCTGGTTCATGTTCAACATGTTTAGGAAAAGTTAAATCTGGAACAATTGATCAACCAGACCAAACATTCTTAGATGAAGATCAAATTGGAAACGGATTCCTTTTAACATGTGTAGCATATCCAACTTCTGATTGTACAATTTTAACACACGAAGAAGAAAACTTATACTAATTGAAAACAAAAGCATATAGTAAATTCTATATGCTTTGTTTTTTAGATTCATCTTCTTTCTTCTTCAACAAAAAAATACTTACGCTTTTAATACTTTTAGATTACAAGATACACCTGCAGGAACTTCCGTCTTTAATAATAAATCAATGATTGATGGCGATTCCGTTGTAATATCAATGAAATTTTTATAGATACGTAATTCAAAATGTTCACGAGAATCTTTATCAATATGAGGTGAGCGTAAAACACAAAAACGTTTAATTTTTGTTGGTAATGCGACGATCCCATTTAATGCACATTCCGTTTTTACTAAGGTCGAATGAATTTGTTCGGCGGCTTGATGAATTAAATCATTGTTAAATGATTTTAATAAGATACGAAATTTCATAATTTACTTAGCTTATTCAATAATTTTCGTAACTAGACCTGATCCAACAGTACGCCCACCTTCACGAATTGCTAAACGCATTCCATTTTCAATTGCAATTGGAGCAATTAATTCAATACGCATGCTAACATTATCTCCTGGCATAACCATTTCAATAGCATTTCCTTCTGATGTAAATTCTGTAATTTGTCCTGTTACGTCTGTTGTTCGAACATAGAATTGTGGTCTATATCCTTTGAAGATTGCCGTATGACGTCCACCTTCATCTTTTGTTAAAATATAAACTTCTGCGTCAAATTTTGTATGAGGATTAATACTTCCTGGTTTTGATAATACCATTCCGCGTAAAATATCAGCTTTTTGTACACCACGTAATAAAAGACCAATGTTGTCCCCTGCCATCCCTTTGTCTAATGTTTTTTGGAACATTTCAACACCTGTAACAGTTGTTGTTTTTGTTTCGGCTAAACCAACAATCTCAATTGTCTCACCTACTAAAACTTGACCTCTTTCAATTCTTCCTGTTGCTACTGTTCCACGACCTGTAATTGAAAAAACATCTTCAACTGCCATTAAGAAAGCTTTGTCGATTTCACGTTCTGGTGTTGGAATATATGAATCTACTGCATCCATTAATGCAAAGATTTGATCTACCCATTTGTTAGCTCCTTTTTGAATTTTTGGATCTGCTGTAACTGCTTCAAAAGCTAAAAGTGCTGAACCTGAAACGAATGGAATTTCGTCACCAGGATAGTCATAACTTTGAAGTAATTCACGTAATTCTAATTCAACTAATTCAATTAGTTCTGGATCATCGACTTGATCCGCCTTATTTAAAAATACTACTAATCTTTTTACACCTACTTGACGTGCAAGTAAAATATGTTCACGTGTCTGAGGCATTGCTCCGTCTGCAGCCGAAACAACTAAAATTGCTCCATCCATTTGAGCAGCTCCAGTAATCATATTTTTTACGTAGTCTGCGTGACCTGGACAGTCTACATGAGCGTAGTGTCTTACTTCTGTTTCATATTCTACGTGAGCAGTATTAATTGTAATACCGCGTGCGCGTTCTTCCGGTGCAGCATCAATATCTTCATATCTTTTTAAAGCGGCCCCACCAATTGTTGACAATGTCGCTGTAATTGCTGCTGTTAAAGTTGTTTTTCCATGATCTACGTGTCCAATTGTTCCAATATTAATATGTGGTTTATTACGTTCAAATTTTTCTCTTGCCATTATAGGATTAAAGGGATAAAAAATTACTATGTGTTAACACAAAATATACTTTTGGCGAGTTTTTGATTATTTATTTAAATTGAGCAAACGCTTTATTAGCTTCTGCCATTTTATGAGTTTCTTCTTTTTTCTTAATAGCATTTCCCATTCCTTTGGCTGCCTCAAGAAGTTCATTCGCTAATTTTAAGGACATTCCTTTTCCAGAACGCTTACGAGAAAATTCTACAATCCAACGAACCGCAATAGTTGTTGAACGGAATTTTGTTAATAATGTTGGAACTTGATATGTTGCTCCACCCACTCTTTTTGCTTTTAATTGAACACGTGGACTAATATTTCGAATTGCTTTTTCTAAGATTAGAATTGGACTTTGATTTGTACGAAATTCAATGAGTTCAAAGGCTTTATAGACAATTCTTTTGGCAAGACGTTTCTTACCACTTTTTAAGATTCTGTTTACGAGTAAACTAACGAGTAAATTATCATATTTTGAATCCTTCTCAGGAAAACGTTTTTTTGTAGAGATTCTACGTGACATATTTAAAGTGTTAAGTTGTAATTATATTATTTTTTTGCACCTTTTGCTCCTTTTACTACTCCAGCGACTTGTTTACGTGCACCATATTTTGATCGACTTTGTTGTCGATCTTTTACCCCAGTACAGTCTAATGCGCCGCGAATAATTTTGTAACGAACTCCAGGTAAATCTTTTACACGTCCACCACGAACTAAAACAATTGAATGTTCTTGAAGGCTATGTCCTTCTCCAGGAATATAAGCCGTAATTTCAAATCCACTTGTTAATTTCACACGAGCAACTTTTCGGATTGCTGAGTTGGGTTTCTTTGGTGTTGTTGTATAAACGCGCGTACAAATTCCACGTCGTTGTGGACAGGAATTTAACGCGGGTGCTTTTGTTAAGTTATAGATTTTATTTCGATTTAATCGAACTAACTGTTGAATTGTTGGCATGCTAAAAATTTTTTATTGTTATTTATGTTTTTGAAGTTTGTTCAAAATCTGCTAAATTATACTTACGTTGGAATTTTTCTACACGTCCTTCCGTATCAATAATTTTTTGTGATCCTGTATAAAAAGGATGATTTCCCGACCAAATATCAACTGCTAATTCTTTTTTTGTTGTTCCAACTTCTAAGACAAGTTTTCCATCACAAAAAACTTGTGTTTTGTACCACTCAGGATGTAAATTCTTTTTAGCCATAATAAAATTATCGTTTTGAATATTGAGAAGCTTTACGTGCTTTCTTTAATCCATATTTTCTTCTTTCTTTAATACGCGAATCACGTCGTAATAATAAGTTTTGGTTTAAGACTTTTCGATATTCGGTATCAATTGTACAAATTGCTTTGGAAATCGCTAGTTTGATTGCATCCATTTGGGAACTCATTCCACCACCTTTTACTTTTATATCAATATCAAATTTATTATTTAAATTGACTAAGATTAATGGATTTTTTAGGAGTTCACGTTCTTCTGCAGCTCCTGCAAAAAAATCTTCAAATGTTTTATTATTAACTTTAATCGTTCCAACTCCTTGTTTTAAGAAAACTTTTGCAACGGAGGTTTTTCGTTTTCCTAACCCCTCAAAAAATGTTTGACTGTTGTTCATTGACTTTTGGTTTGTAAGTTAAATTTCGACTTTAATCCAACGATCAGCAGTTCCTGCTGTTACTTCGTCTAATGTTTTCGAAGTTTTATCTAAATAATTAATTTTATTATCCGAATAAATATATAAACGACGATAATATTCACGTCCTAAAACTCCTTTAGGTAACATTCCCCAAATCGCTTTTTCCAGAATACGACTAGGAATTCGTTTCTGTAAAGTTTGAAAATTTTCAACTTTTAAACTTCCTGGGCGTTGTGATGTTCTATAATATTTTTTTTCTAAAGGCTTGTTTCCACCAATTTGTACTTTATCCGCATTTAAAATGACAACAAAGTTTCCTTGATCTACACCAGGACTAAAGAATGAAGTTTCTTTTCCACGAAGTAATTTACTTGCTTCTGTTGCTAAACGTCCCAATGTTTTTTGATTTGCATCGATTACAAACCATTTGGGAACATGGCATTCATTTTTTGAAAATACTGTTTTCATTTTTGACTTTTAAGTTAGTTGACTGTTTTTTTAGAAATTTGTAAAAACTCTGGTGTAAGAAATAATGTATAAATTAAATTCATTATTACTTTTAAGGATTCTTGAATCGCTCGTTTAGGAGTAATACTACCATTCGTAGTTACTTCTAAATTTAATGATTCTTTGATGTTTCCTTTTGTATCATGAATTAATTTTACTTTATAATTTACTTTTTTAATAGGCATAAACAAGGCATCGACAAATAAAGTCGAGGGATTTGATAATTGAAATTTTTTATCAATTGTACGTTTACGATTTTCTTCGATTAAACGGTATCCTTTGCCATTCTCTATATCAATTTCTAAGTAAAATTCAGAGTTATCAGTAATTGTACAAATGTATTGATTTGGATTTATTATTTTTACAATATCTTGGGGTAAATTCAACATTCCGGCTGTAACAATGACAGGCCCTTTTATATTTAAAAATCCTTTAAATTTGAAATTATTTTCTAATTTTTTTGAATGAAAACTATTTTTAAAAACAATTTCTTTTAAGTTTAAAATTATTTCGAGAACATCTTCGCGAATTCCTTGGATTGAAGCAAACTCGTGTTTTAAGTTATTAATTCGAACTCCGGTAATTGCTAAGCTTGTTAAATCGGACAACAATGTTCGACGTAATGCATTCCCTAAAGTAATTCCTTGACCTACTTCTAATGGTTCAATCAAAAAGCATCCATAAATATTTTGTTCCTTATCTTTGTAAGTCTCAATACACGATAATGTACTCATATTTGACAATTATGATTTTTATAAACGACGCTTTTTAGGAGGTCGACAACCGTTATGCGGAATATTTGTTTTATCCGAAATGGAAAGAATGTTCAAACCGGCTGTTTTTAAAGCACGCACAGAAGTTTCACGTCCACTTCCTCTTCCTTTTACTACAACTTCTACTTTTTCCATTCCTAATTCAAGGGCTTTGATTGCAACATTTTTTGCCGCTGTTTGAGCAGCGAAAGGAGTGTTTTTTCTGGCCCCTTTAAAACCGGCAGTTCCGGCAGAATCCCAGCATAATGTATTTCCTAAAATATCACTAATTGTAATGATTGTGTTATTAAATGTGGTTTTGATACTAGCAATTCCAATTGGAACTGATTTTTTTTGTTTCTTTTTTTGTTTTGACATATTTGATTAATTAGCTTTTACGTGTAAACAAACTGATTCTACGAGAAGTACGATTATTGGTACGTGTTCGTTGTCCACGTACTGGTAAACCTTTTAAATGTCGACGTCCTTTAAAAGAGTTAATGTCAATTAAACGTTTAATATTTAAACTAATTAATCGTTTTAAATCTCCCTCTAATTTAAATGTTTCTGTTTCTAAAATGTCGCGTAACGAAGAGACATGAACTTCGGTTAACTCTGACACTTTTAAATTTGGATCAATATTTAATTGTGACAAAATTTTCATGGATGTTGGAATTCCAATTCCATAAATGCATGTTAATGCAACATACACTTTTTTCTTGTTTGATAAGTTGTTTCCTAAGATTCTGACCATAATGCCTAAAGTTGTTTAATTCTTAACCTTGTCTTTGTTTATGTTTTGGGTTGACACAAATAACCATAATTCTTCCGTGTCGTTTAATAATACGACAATTTTCACACATTCTTTTTACTGAAGGACGTACTTTCATGTTTTTATTCTTAATAAATTTTAGATAGATTGATCGATAATATTTTTATACAAAGCTCTTACATTTTTCTGAATCTCATAGCTTACGCCCACCAAAATGATTAAAGAAGAAATATTAATTTGATTTAATAAAGGACCGTTGATAACTTGCTTTAAAACATCATAACTAATCAAAATAAAGCATAAAAAGATTCCTCCTAAAATTGAAGTCGAACGAACCACATTTTCCAAATAAGAAACAGTTTCTTTTCCAGGTGTAATGTTAACAATAGAAACGGATGCTTTTCGCAATTGTTCTGATATTTTTTCTGGATCCCAAAAAACAGTAGTGTAAAAATAATTGAATCCGATGATTAAGACATAATAAAACAAATTATTGATAAAACGATAATCTTTTAGGATTCCATTTGTAAAGAATGAAAAAAATGGTAATAAATTCGACGCAATAATAATCGGAAAAATACCGGCTTGATTTAAACGAATAGATAAACCACTATCTTTTAGTTGCATCAACGAATTATTTTGTTTTGTATTACTATAGTTTTCACTATTTTCTAAGAAAATTAATTGTCTTGCCGAAACTACATCAATATTAATTCTTGCCGTTTGAGAGATACAAATAAAACTTAAAAGAACTAATAGGAAAAGAATTTGAATCCAGAACAGTGAATCAAATTGTTGAGATCCAAAAAAATTTTTATTAATTAACCCTGTAATAATATTGGTAAAAATAATGATGGATGTTCCATTTCCAATTCCTTGATTATCAATTAATGTACTTAACCATACTGTTAACAAGGTACCCGTTACAAACTCTAAACAAATAACCGCAAAATTGAATAATTCAGTGTTATAAAAATAAGATTTTAAATAAAATAACAAAGCACAACTTTGAACCAGTCCAAAGATAATGGTTAACACTTTTTTATAAAATGTTAATTTTTGTCGACCGATCTCTCCTTCCTCTTGTTGAAGTTTTTCAAAAGTTGGAAAAACCGCAGTTAATAAATCTACTAAAATTGAACCATTAATATAAGGAATAATTCCTAAAGAAAATGGACTTAATAACGTTGTGCCACCAGAATACATATTAATGATTTGTAATATTGCATTCTTATTGTCCATTTGCATAAATGATCTGCGAAGAGCATCTTGATCGATTCCTGATAGAGGAATTGTATTTGCAAATCGAATAATAAATAGAATAATCAACGTTATTAATAACTTTTTAGTTGGATTATTTTGGCTTATTTTTTTTTTTAAAAAAAATTTAATTGCTGATTCGTACATTTTTATATTTTTTCATAATTTTCTCATAAAAACTTTGTTGACGAATTGATTGATATTTACTTAGTTCAATTTTGTCATTTAAAAGTTTTAAAGCTAAAATTGTTGTTTTTGCATTATTTAAAATATTGCTTGAACCAATTTGTTTAGCTAAGATGTTTCGAATTCCACCTAATTCTAAAACTGTACGAATGGATCCTCCCGCAATAACTCCCGTCCCCTGCCCAGCAGGACGTAACATAATACTTGTTGAGCCCATTGAAGAATAGATAACATGCGGAATGGAATAACTACGTGTTAACGGAATTGTTACTAGATTTTTTTTCCCACTTAGAATTGCCTTATCAATAGCTAAATTAACGTCTTCCGCTCTTCCAACTCCAACCCCAACTCTATTTTTTTTGTCTCCAATAACTACTACCACTCGAAACGTTATTTTTTTCCCACCTTTTACAACTTTCGTAACACGTTTTACTTCAACAATTTTTTCTTCAAACTTTAATTTTGATAAACGAACATTGATTTTTTTACGTAAGTTTTTCGAAGGTTTGTTTTTTATTCCTCCTTCACGTTTCCCGGAAGGTTTGCTTAGATTTGTTGTTTTTTCCATACTTTTTAATAAATTTATTCAAATTTAACTTGTTTAAAATATTAAACCTGCTTCACGTGCCCCTTCGGATACGGCTTTAATACGTCCATGATAAGGTCGATTTCCACGGTCAAACACTACAAGTGAAATTTCTTTCTGAAGAGCTTTTTTTGCCACATCTTGACCTACTAAAACCGAGGCAGCTTGGGTTGCCGTTGAAATGCCTTGACCTACAATTTCTTTGTTCAATGTAGAACTTGCTGCTAATGTAACTCCTTTGCTATCATCAATTACTTGAGCATAAATATGTTTGTGTGATCGAAAAATTGATAGTCTTGGTCGTTCACTCGTTCCCACGATTTTTTTTAAGGCTCTTCTTTTTTTCTGTAAATATAATTTTTTTAATTTCTTTTTCATAAAATTGTCGATAAAAATAAAAGTTTTATTTACCAGTTTTTCCTGCTTTTCTTAAGATTTTTTCTCCTTCATATAAAATTCCTTTTCCTTTGTAGGGTTCAGGCGGTTTCATATCTCTAACTTTCGCAGCCAAGAAACCAACTTGTTCTTTGTCAATTCCCATAATTGAAATTTTGGTTGGAGATTCTAATTTGATTGCAAGTTCGTCTGGAATACCAAATTCAACCGGATGACTAAATCCAACGTTTAAAATTAATTTCTTTTTTTCGACTTGAAATTTATATCCAACCCCTTCCGCAATTAAATTTTTTGTAAATTGTTTACTTACTCCGATTACCATGTTTTGAACTAGTGCTCGAATCAATCCATGATATTCACGCGATTTTTTCGAATCATCTATTCTTGTAATTACGATTTGATTGTTTTCGATTGCAATATTTGCACATTCAGCCACCATTCTTTCTAGGGTTCCATGTTTTCCTTTTACCATTACTTTTTGATTGGCATAAGTCACAGAAACGTCTTTTGGAATGACAATTGCTTTTTTTCCGATACGTGACATGTTCAGTTAATCTCCGTTTTAATTTATCCAATGTAGCATAAAATTTCACCGCCTTTTTTCAATTTTTCGGCTTTTGCATGGCTCATCACTCCACTTGAAGTAGAAATAAGAGCAGTTCCTTGATTATATTTTAAAATATTAATAACTTTGTTGAAATTCTTATAGCCTGAAAAAACACGTTGACCAGGTTTGCTAATACGTTTTAAAGTTGAAAACAATGGTTTTTTAATCCACCATCCTTTGTACTTTAGTAAAACTTTAATTGTTTTTTGAGTTTGTTTTTCCTCACTTTCTGTCACTGAATACGTTTTAATGTATCCTTCCGCACTTAATACTTTTAAAACAGCCAAATTTAGTTTGCTATATTGTACCGAAACAAAACTGTGACGTGCTAAACTTGCATTACGGATACGAGTTAACATATCAGATACAAGATCATTTACCATTTTTAAACCTCGATTGATTGATAATTAATTATTTTGCAAAAGGAACACCTAGTTCTTTTAGTAAAAAGAAACTTTCCGTTGCATTTTTTGCAGTTGTTACGATTGTAATGTTAAACCCTCTTCGTTGTTCTACACTATCATAATCAATTTGTGGGAACACTAGTTGCTCTGAAATTCCTAAATTGTAATTTCCATGTTTATCAAAATTTTTTGGATTTAAACCACGAAAATCTCGAATACGAGGCAGTACTAACTTGATAAAGGTTTCTAAAAACGCATACATTTTTTCTTTGCGTAATGTTACCGTTAATCCTAAAGGCATACCTTCACGAATTTTGAATCCAGCGATAGAATTTTTTGAGACTGTTAACACTGGATGTTGTCCTGTAATTAGACGAATTTCCTCTGTCGCTTTTTGTAAAAACACCCTATTGCTTGCATTTAATCCTAGACCTGCACTTACTTGAATTTTTTCAATTTTTGGGATTTCATGGATATTTGAATATTGAAATTCTTTCACAAGTTTAGGTACAACAATTTCTGTATATTCTTTTTTTAAGTTACTCATGTCGTTCAGCGATTAATTTATTTTTCGACAACAACAAGATTGTTTGATTTTTTAAAGTAACGTACTTTTTCATCATTCACAATCTTTGTTCCTGTTTTACTACTTTTATTGATAGTTTTATCCCATAACATTACATTAGAAATGTTAATTGGAACAGGCAATTCTAATTTCTGTGTTTCTCCACTTTGTTTGTTTTTTACGTATTTAATACGAGGTGTAATACTATCGACTGTTACTGTCGAAGTTTTTGAAAGAATTGAATTAATTTTTCCAATCACTCCTTTGTTATTTCCAGTAATTACTTTTACAGTATCACCGATTTTGATATGATGTTTTGTTACTTTATTCATATTACTTCAGTCGCTAAAGAGATTATTTTTGTAAAATTTTTATCACGAATTTCACGAGCAACCGGTCCAAATACACGTGTTCCTCTTGGATTATTTTCCGCATTGATAATAACCGCAGCATTATCGTCGAATCGTAAAACCATTCCATCTGATCGTTTAATATTATTTCGAGTTCTTACTACAACTGCTCGAACAACATTAGATTGTTTTACTGCCATGTTTGGAAGTGCATCTTTTACGACTCCAATAATAACGTCACCAACGTTGGCGTATTTTCTATTATTACCTAAAACTCGAATGCACATTAATTTTTTTGCTCCTGTGTTATCTGCAACAGTTAGCATTGTTTGAGGTTGTATCATAGTTATTAACCTTTTTATTTTTCGTTAACTTTCAATATTTTTTTCAGTTTCCACTTTTTATGACGACTATAAGGTGAACTTTCTTGTAACAGGACTAAATCACCTGGTTTACATTGATTATCTTCATCATGCGCCATATAACGTTTTGTTTTAATCAGGATTTTTCCGTATTTTGGATGTTGATAGCGCATTTGAATTGCGACTACAATTGTTTTTTGAGCTTTATCGCTTACAACAATTCCAACTCTTTCTTTAAGAACCATAATTACTTTTCTTTTTTAACTAAACAAGCTTTTTTAAATTCTAATTGTGATAATCTATGTTTTGTATGGGTAAATAAATGCGGTTTAACATTTTGACTTGTAAATTTTTTTAGTTTTAAGTCAAATAAATTTTTTTGTAATAAAAAAATTTCTTTATCAATATCCACCACATTTGTTAAAGAATCTAATTCTTTATATTTTGGAAGACTCATGCCGCAACCTCTTTTGTTAAAATTCTTGTTTTGATTGGTAATTTGTACGAAGCAATTTTTAATGCTTCCATTGCAACTTCTTTAGGTACTCCAGTTACTTCAAAAAGAATGTTTCCTGGTTTAATAACTACTACCCAATATTCTACAGCCCCTTTACCAGACCCCATTCGTGATTCTTCCGCTCTTGCTGTAACCGATTTATCAGGGAAAACTTTAATCCATAATTTTCCTGTTCGTTTTGTATAACGTGAAATTGTTCGTCGAACTGCTTCGATTTGTCGTGATGTTAACCAAACTGGTTCTAAGGCTTGAATTCCATAATCTCCATGATTTAGTTTGTTATTACGGCAAGCCTTTCCTTTTAATCGACCACGTTGCATTTTTCTGTATTTTGTACGTTTCGGACTTAACATAATCTTTGATGTTTTTAATAATTTTAATACCCTGCAAAAAGCCAAACTTTAATTCCTATAACACCATAAATCGTTTCTGCACGTTGATGTACATAATCAATTTTTGCTTTTAACGTATGAAGAGGAACATTTCCATCACGCTTCCATTCACTTCGAGCGATTTCGATCCCATTTAATCTTCCGGAAACTTCAATTTTAATTCCTTTCATTTCAGTACGTTGAACTTTTTTGATCGTTTGTTTTACTACACGTCTAAAAGGTGTTCTTTTTTCTAATTGTTCTGAAACAAATTTTGCAATTAGAGCAGCATCTTCAAATGGATTTTTAATAAACTTAATGTCGATTAAATAATTTTTTTGTGTTTTAACCTGTAAATAACGAATTAAATTTCTGACGATTCGTTTTAAGATTAAACTTGTAAAACGTTTTAAATTTCCTTTCGAATTGTTCAAGATTGCAATTGCTTTTGAATTTTCTGTTTCTGGATTTTCAGAAAAATATTTGATTACTTTTCTATACATTTCTTTCGCACGAGGAAATAATGAATGAATTGTAATATTTACGTATTCTTTCTCTGTTTTTTCTTGTTTAATTCTATTGATTTCTACCTTTGAAAGTGATAAAAAATCTTTAAAAAATTCATCAACTTTAGAACGAATAAAAAAATCTTCTTCAATTAATGTTGAGTATGCTTTTTTATTGCTATACCATTGTGATAAATGTGACTGAGTAGTTACTAATCGAAATCCTTTCGGATGTGTTTTTTGACCCACAACAAATTCCTCTTTTTAAAAAATACTTTTTTATAATTTGGCTAGATTTTCTTCTGCCACTCGAATGGTAATATGCGACATCTTTTTCTCAATTGCAAACGCTCTTCCTTGAGCACGTGGACGCATTCTTTTTAAAATTGGCCCTTGATTTACAAAAGCTTCGACAATCATCAGGTTTTCTTTTTCTAAATCAAAATTATTAGTGGCATTTGAAATTGCAGAATAAAGAGTTTGCCAAACAATTGCCCCTGATTTTTGAGGTAAATATTTTAACACTTTTAAAGCATCTTTATAACTTTTCCCACGAATTTTTTTAAGAATGACATCAATTTTATTAGGTGCGATTCGAATATATTTAGAAGTCGCTGAAACTAATTCTGGCTTATTCATAATTTATCTTTTTACTTTTCGTTCAGTTTTTTTGTGCGATCTAAAAGTTCTTGTCGGAACAAATTCTCCTAATTTATGACCTACAAGTTGATCAGAAATAAAAATTGGAACATGCTTTTGTCCATTGTAAATACTAATGGTATGTCCAATCATTAAAGGTAAAATTGTCGATGCACGAGACCATGTTTTAATAGTATCTTTTTTACCGGCACTGTTTAACGTATTTAATTTATTTAATAAATGATAGGCTACGTACGGGCCTTTTGATATTGATCTTCCCATGAAATGTGTGTATTAAAAGTTAATAATTTATGAACGTGAACGAATGATAAATACATCACTCTTGTTTTTTCTTTTACGAGTTTTCATTCCTAAGGCTGGTTTTCCCCATGGTGTTAACGGACGTGGTTTACCAATTGGACATCGCCCTTCTCCTCCCCCGTGTGGATGATCAACTGGATTCATTACCGATCCTCGAACTGTTGGGCGAATACCTAACCATCTTTTTCTTCCTGCTTTTCCTAACACTACGTTATAAAAATCGGAATTGCTTACTCGACCAATCGTTGCAAAACATTCTTTTCTAAATAATCGAATTTCTTTCGACGATAAACGTAAAACAACAAAATTATTTTCTTTTGCTAAAATTTTTGCACTTGTTCCTGCTGATCGAACCAATTGTCCTCCTTTACCAGGAATTAATTCTACGTTGTGAACATCAGTCCCTAAAGGAATAGAATCTAACGGTAGCGAATTTCCAACTTGAATTGTTGTATTTTTACCAGCTGTTACAAAATCTCCAACTTTGAGAGTTTCAGGATGAAGAATATAGCGTTTTTCTCCATCTTCATACGCAATTAAAGAAATATTGGCATTTCTGTTTGGATCGTATTCAATTGAGACTACTTTTCCTTGAACATCTAATTTGTTACGTTTAAAGTCGATTAGTCGATAGCGACGTTTATGTCCTCCACCTTTATGACGAATGGTAATTCTTCCTTGATTGTTTCTCCCATTGGCGCGATGATTTGAAACAAGTAAAGATTTTTCCGGTTCAATTTTTGTTAATCCAGAGAAGTCTAGACTACTTTTATTTCTTGACCCAGGTGTATAAGGTTTATAAATTTTGATTGCCATGATAATAAGTTAGTTCTTAGTTAAATAGATCTGAAATTGTGTCACCTTCTTTTAGTTTTACATACGCTTTTTTATATACTGAGCGTTTTCCTATAAATCTTCCAACTCTTCTAGTTTTTGTTGGTAAAATACAAGTATTAATCGAAGTTACAGTAATATTGAAAATCTTTTCAATTAAATATTTAATTTGCGTTTTTGTTAAGGTTCTATCTACTACGAATGTATACTGGCGATTTCCGTATAAATTAATTGATTTTTCTGTAAGAGATGGATATTTAACTAAACTTAAAAGTTGACCCAAATTAAGCGTTTGATTTTTCATAGTTTAAGTTAATTAAGCTTAAGGCTTGTTCTGATAAAAGAATTTGGTTAGTGTGTAGTAATTGTTTTAAATTTAAGCAATTGACAGTTGTTACTTCAATATTTTTTAAATTACGTGTTGCTAACCAAAAATTACGATTCGGTTTTGTTAAGACAAATAAAATTTTTGATTCAGCCTTAACGTTTAAACTACTTAACATTGTTAAAATATTTTTTGTTTTAATTTCTGTTAAATTGTTAATTGAGTCTTCTTTAAAAAAAACAAAATTTTGTTTTTTTAGATATAAAGCACTTGTAATGGCTAGTCGCTTCTCTTTTTTATTTACTTTTTTATTAACAATTCTTGGTTTTGGACCAAAAATTACTCCCCCTCCCACAAATAATGGTGATCGTGTTGACCCAGCACGTGCGTTTCCGGTACCTTTTTGTTTCCAAGGTTTACGACCTCCACCACGAACTTCTGATTTTGTTTTTGTGGATGCTGTATATTTTCTGGAATTTTTTAATTGTGTTAGATAAACTCGATGAATTAATCCGATTGCTTTTTTCTTTTTTTCGGCATCATCTACTAAGAATTTAGTTTCCATATTTTTTGATTACTAATTAATTTCTTACATTAATACTTACAAGATTTCCTGACTTTCCAGGAATTGATCCTTTGATAACGATAATGTTTTCTTTTGTATCAATATCAATAATTTCTAATCCACTAATCGTTTGTTTTGTACCACCTAATCGACCTGACATTCGTTTACCTGGGAAAACACGACCTGGACTTGTCCCTGCTCCCATGGAACCTTGTAATCTATGGTGTTTTGAACCGTGGCTTAATGCACCTTGGTTAAAATTATTTCGTTTAACGTTTCCAGCGTATCCTTTCCCGATTGTTAATCCTGTTACACTAATTTCTTGTCCAACCTGAAACATTTCAACACTAAATTTTTGTCCAATTGTATATTCTTCAGAACCAGTTGTTTTGTATTCTTTTAAATAACGATATGGGGGTAAATTTACTTTGTTAAAATGACCTAATTCTGGTTTTGTAAGCGTTTTAGCATTGGATGAAAGTTCTACATATCCTAATTGAATTGCGTCATACCCACATTTATCATTAGACTTTATTTGTGTGATATAACAAGGCCCACCTTTAATTACAGTTACTGGAATTACATCTCCTTTTTTATCAAAAATTTGAGTCATTCCGATTTTATTTCCTAAAATACCAAGAGACACAAGATACCTTCTTTTTTATAAAATTTAATAATTGCAGTTTAATTTTAAAAAAATTTATAATATATGTCTATATCAGTGTATATTTTAAATAACAAAAATTTTTTTAAAGTTTTGAAATTAAAACTTGCACGGATTCAACAAATAAAATATAATAGACCGTGTTTGTTTATCTATCAAATTAATAAATATTTAAACAGGAATTATGAGTGAAAAGAATACTAAAGGAACAGGGAAAAAGATTATTGGAATTGATTTAGGAACAACGAATTCTGTTGTTTCTGTACTAGAAGGAGCAAATCCAAATGTTATTCCAAATTCAGAAGGAGGACGTACGACACCTTCAGTAGTTGCTTATACAACCAATGGAGAAGTATTAGTAGGTCAATTAGCAAAAAGACAAGCAGTAGTCAATCCAGAAAATACTTTTTATTCAGTAAAACGATTTATTGGGTGCAAATATGAAGAAATTCAAGATGAAGTATCCCGTATTTCGTATAAAGTTCGAAAAGATGAAAATGGAAAAGTAAAAATTTCAGCTCCGAATGTTAACAAAGATTTTAGTCCAGAAGAGATTTCAGCGTCTGTTCTTAAAAAATTAGTAAATGATGCAAGCAAATTTTTAAAAGAAAACGTTACACAGGGAATTGTAACAGTCCCGGCTTACTTTAATGATTCACAACGATTAGCCACAAAAGATGCTGGGACGATTGCAGGATTAGAAGTACTACGAATTTTAAATGAACCCACAGCCGCTGCGCTTGCTTATGGTTTAGATAAAAAAACAAATGAAGTTATTCTAATTTTTGATTTAGGAGGGGGAACATTTGATGTCTCAGTTTTAGAAGTTGGAGACGAAGTTTTCGAAGTTTTATCAACATCTGGAGATACTCATCTAGGCGGAGATGATTTTGATCAAGCAATTGTTGATTATGTAATTAAACAGTTTGAAAAAACAGAAGGAATTAATCTTTACAAAGAAAAACAGGCCTTACAAAGAATTATTGAAGCCTCTGAAAAAGCAAAAATTGAGTTGTCTACAATTCAATCCACACGAATTAGTTTGCCGTTTATTTATATTGATAAACAAACACCAAAAAATATTGATTTAGAAATTGATCGATCAAAATTTGAAGAATTAAGTCGTGGGCTGTTAGAAAAATGTAAATTACCTGTGCAAAAAGCTTTACAAGATGCCAAATTATCGAAATCAGAAATTGATCAAGTCATTTTAGTTGGTGGATCGACGCGTATTCCAGCAGTGAAGAATTTATTAAAAGACTTATTAGGAAAGCCTTTAAATGAAACAGTAAATCCGGATGAAGTTGTTGCTATGGGAGCAGCCGTTCAAGCTGGGATTATTGCAGGGGAAATTACTGATTTAATTTTATTAGATGTAACACCACTATCTTTAGGAGTTGAAACAATGGGGGGGTTAATGACGACAATTATTAACCGCAATGCATCAATTCCCGTAAAACAATCTGAAGTGTTTTCGACAGGTTCTGATATGCAAGATGCTGTTGAAATTCATGTGTTACAAGGAGAAAGACAATTTGCAAAAGATAATAAAAGTTTAGGGATTTTTAAATTAAAAGGAATTCCACCTGCACCTCGAGGTGTTCCAAAAATTAATGTAACATTCCAGTTAGATGTTAATGGATTATTAGCAGTGTCGGCTCGTGAGGAACAAACAGGACAAGAACAATCAATTAAAATTGAAGGTGCTTCGACATTAGCTCGTGAAGATGTTGCTAAAATGATTAAAGATGCTGAAGAAAATGCAGCGTTAGACAAATCAAAAAAATCACTAGTAAATATTACGTATGAATTAGATAATCTAATTTTAAAAATTGAAAAACTTTTATCCTCTAGTGCATTAATAGATTCTGACATTAAATCTTATTTTGTAGAAACAGGAAAGCAAATAAAAGATCGCTATAAATTTAATCAACTAAATAAAATTTATAAAGAAAATTTAGATGAATTAATTTATATTTTTAATTTGTTAACTATGCTTGAAGTTCAAAATAAATTAAAAACAGATAATAGCGGATCTGGACCAAAAGGATCCGTTATTGATGTG
>Ga0214917_10000165_pt1 | contig 81124 bp, 85 predicted proteins | sample LL_1208_BB_MetaG_FD_177983 | JGI IMG/M metagenome (GOLD analysis project Ga0214917, IMG submission 177983) | Freshwater microbial communities from Lake Lanier, Atlanta, Georgia, United States - LL_1208_BB | ecosystem: Environmental > Aquatic > Freshwater > Lake | place: USA: Georgia | collected... | reverse complement strand
AAGTGCGGGCCGCACATCGAGCAGAAGTGCGCCAGCTTGGCGCCTTCCTGCGGCAGCGTCTCGTCGTGGAATTCCTGCGCCTTCTCCGGGTCCAGCGACAGGTTGAACTGGTCGGCCCAGCGGAACTCGAAGCGCGCCTTCGACAACGCGTTGTCGCGCACCTGCGCCCCCGGATGGCCCTTGGCCAAGTCGGCGGCGTGGGCGGCGATCTTGTAGGTGACGATGCCGTCGCGCACGTCCTGCTTGTTCGGCAGGCCCAGATGCTCCTTGGGCGTCACATAACAGAGCATCGCCGTGCCGTACCAGCCGATCATCGCCGCGCCGATGCCGCTGGTGATGTGGTCGTAGCCCGGCGCGATGTCGGTGGTGAGCGGGCCCAGCGTGTAGAAGGGCGCCTCGCCGCAGTGCTGCAGCTGCAGCTCCATGTTCTCGCGGATCATGTGCATCGGCACGTGGCCCGGGCCCTCGATCATCACCTGCACGTCGTGCTTCCAGGCCGTCTGCGTCAGCTCGCCCAGCGTCTTGAGCTCGGAGAACTGTGCCTCGTCGTTGGCGTCCGCCACCGAGCCCGGGCGCAGGCCGTCGCCCAGGCTGAAGCTCACGTCGTACGCCTTCATGATTTCGCAGATCTCTTCGAAGTGCGTGTAGAGGAAGCTTTCTTTGTGGTGCGCGAGACACCACTTGGCCATGATCGAGCCGCCACGACTGACGATTCCGGTGGTCCGTCGCGCCGTCATCGGGATGAAGGGCAGGCGCACGCCGGCGTGAATGGTGAAGTAGTCCACGCCCTGCTCGGCTTGCTCGATCAAGGTGTCGCGGAAGATCTCCCAGGTCAGCTCTTCCGCCTTCCCGTCGACCTTCTCCAGTGCTTGGTAGATGGGGACTGTGCCGATGGGCACCGGCGAATTGCGCAGGATCCACTCGCGCGTCTCGTGGATGTGCTTGCCGGTGGAGAGGTCCATCACCGTGTCGCCGCCCCAGCGGATCGACCACAGCATCTTCTCCACCTCCTCGGTGATGCTCGAGGTCACCGCCGAGTTGCCGAGGTTGCAGTTGATCTTCACCAGGAAATTCCGCCCGATGATCATCGGCTCGGATTCCGGGTGGTTGATGTTGGCCGGGATGATGGCGCGGCCGCGCGCCACCTCGTCGCGCACGAACTCCGGCGTGATCACCTTGGGGATCGCCGCCCCGAACGACTGACCGGGGTGTTGCACCAGCAGGCCGGCGTCGGTGATGCCCTCCAGCCGCTGGTTCTCGCGGATGGCGATGAACTCCATCTCCGGCGTGATGATGCCGCGCCGCGCGTAGTGCATCTGCGTCACGTTGGCGCCCGCCTTGGCCCGACGCGGCGCGCGGATGTGGTCAAAGCGCAGGCTCGCCGTCTCCGGGTCGTCCAGCCGCTCTCGGCCATACGCCGACGACGGGCCGGTGAGCAGCTCGGTGTCGCCGCGCTCCTCGATCCAGTGTGCACGCAGCGCCGCCAAGCCGCGGTTGAGGTCGCAGCTCTGCGCCGGGTCGGTGTAGGGCCCCGATACGTCGTACACGTGGATGTCCGGGTTGGCCACGTCGCCGTCGCGGGTGTGGGTGGCGCTCTGGCTGACCTTGCGGAACGGCACGCGGATGTCCGGCCGGCTGCCTTCCACATAGACTTTCTCGCTGGCCGGGAAGGGCTTGATGGTGGCGTTGAGCGCCTCGGCGGCGAGGTGGACGTTCTGGTCGGCTGCGTTCATGCGGGCTCCTTGGATGCGAAAGGCCGGCTGTGGAACGCAGATCGCCCGCGACGACAGCCCGAGCTGTCCGCGAAACGGCCTTCCCTACGCCGGTACGAGCCGGATCAGGTTCCAGGGGTGCATCTCAGCCCGCGTCGCGGGCGCCCCCAGCCGGTGATGCTACTAACCACGGTATGCCACCCCGGCACAAACTGCAAGCTGCACACGTCTGTCATCCGCGCAGCGCGGGCGTCGGTGTAGACTAAGTCGACAATTTCGGAGGCAGTTTGATGTCGACGCAGACCTACACGCCGGTCGCTAACCGCCGGTCGCCGATCGAGCAGGCCCGCTTCAACATGATCGAGCAGCAGATTCGCCCCTGGGACGTGCTCGACACCCGTGTGCTCGACCTGCTGGCCACGGTGCAGCGCGAGCGCTACGTCCCCATCCGGTATCAGAACCTAGCCTTTGTCGACACCGAGGTTCCGCTCGGCTTCGATGAGTTCATGTGGCCGCCCCGCGTCGAGGGCCGCTGCCTGCAGGCGCTCGACCTCAAGCCGACCGACCGCGTGCTCGAGGTCGGTAGCGGGTCCGGCTACTTGGCGTCGCTGATCGCGCATCAGGCGGCGCACGTGACCAGCTACGAGATCAACCCGGAACTGGCGCGTCGCGCTCGCAACGCCATGCTCAACAATGGCGTCAATAACGTCGAGGTGGTGCAAGCCTGCGGCGTGGCCGCGCTGGACGCCGCTGCCGACAATTGGGATGCCATTGTTCTCACCGGCTCCCTGCCGTTTCTGCCCGAAGCATGGCTGCAACGCCTGAACGACGGCGGGCGCCTGTTTGCTGTGGTGGGCGAATCGCCGGCCATGCACGCCCAACTGCACATGCGCGTTGGTGCGGCGTTTACCGTGACTGCCTTGTTCGAGACCGACCTCAAAGCCCTGCACAACGCACCGCGTCACAGCGCCTTCGTCTTCTAAGTTCAGTTTGCAATGACCGATATCTCCCCGCAGCAGAAGGGGCTCGTCCTCGCCGAGGCCCTGCCCTACATTCGCCGGTTCCAGGACAGGACCATCGTCGTCAAGTACGGCGGCAACGCCATGACCGACGAGGCGCTGAAGCGCTCGTTTGCGCAGGATGTGGTCCTGCTGAAGCTGGTCGGCATGAACCCGGTGGTGGTGCACGGTGGTGGTCCGCAGATCGACAGCCTGCTGAAGAAGGTCGGCAAGCAGGGCGAGTTCGTCCAAGGCATGCGCGTCACCGACGAGGAGACCATGGACATCGTCGAGATGGTGCTCGGCGGCCAGGTCAACAAGGAAATCGTTAACCTGATCAACCAGGCTGGCGGTAAGGCAGTGGGCCTGACCGGTCAGGACGGCATGTTCATCCGCGCCCACAAGCTGCTGATGCACGCGCTAGACGACCCGCAGAAGATGATCGACATCGGGCAGGTCGGCGAAATCACCAGCATCGACCCGAGCATCATCAAGTTCCTCGACACCGGCGACTTCATCCCGGTGATCGCGCCGATCGGCGTTGGTGCTGATGGCGACACCTACAACATCAACGCCGACGTGGTGGCGGGCAAGCTGGCCGAGGTGTTGCGCGCCGAGAAGCTGGTGCTGCTCACCAATACTCCGGGTGTGCTCGACAAGAATGGCGAGCTGCTGACCGGCTTGACCCCGCGCGACATCGACGAGATGGTCGCCGACGGCACGCTCTCCGGCGGCATGCTGCCGAAGATCGCCTCGGCGCTGGACGCCGCGCGCTCAGGTGTGAAATCGGTGCACATCATCGACGGCCGCGTCGAACACTGCCTGCTGCTCGAGATCCTCACCGATCAGGGCGTCGGCACATTGATCAAGGGCTACTGAGATGGCACGCCAGCCGGGTCAGCGCCGCGACGAGATCCTGCAGGCACTCGCGACCCTGCTCGAGTCGCCGGATAGCGGCAAGATCACCACTGCGGCGCTTGCGGCGCGACTCGATGTGTCCGAGGCGGCGTTGTACCGGCACTTTGCCAGCAAGGCCAAGATGTACGAGGCACTCATCGAATTCATCGAGGCCACCCTGTTCGGCTTGGTCAACAAGGTGCAGGGTGAGGCCCCCGCAGATCGTCAGGTTGAGCAGATTCTGTCGCTGCTGTTGGGATTCGCCAGCCGCAACCGCGGCATGGCGCGCATCCTCATCGGCGACGCGCTGGTCCACGAGGACGCCCGCTTGCAAGCGCGGGTCAACCAGCTGCTCGACCGTCTCGAGGCCAGTTTGCGCCAGTCGCTGCGCATCGCCCGTCCTGGTGCCGATGACCATAGCGAGCGCGCCAATATCCTCGTGTGCTTTGTGCTGGGCCGCTGGCAACAATTGGTGCGCTCTGGGTTTACCCGCGACCCGCTCGATGGCTGGGCGCGCACCGCGCCCCTTCTGCTGCCCTAAGCTCTGCGCGTTGCGCACACTGGGCAGTCGGCTTCTGCCGGCAAGCCGAGCGTGCGAATCTCCATGCCCAGCGCGTCCACCAGCATCAGCCGGCCATGCATCGAGGTGCCGATGTCGGCCAGCAACTTCAGCGCTTCGCACGCCTGCAGGGTGCCGACCACGCCCACCAGCGGCGCAAACACGCCCATGACCGCGCAGCGCGTCTCTTCGGCCTCTAGCGTGTCGGCAAACAGGCAGCGGTAGCAGGGGCCGTCGTTGCGGCGGAAGTCGAATACCGCCAACTGGCCTGAAAAGCCGATACCGGCCCCGCTCACCAAGGGCTTGCCAGCGGCGGCGCAGGCGGCGTTAAGCGCGTAGCGGGTGGCGAAGTTGTCGCTGCAGTCGAGCACTACGTCTGCTCGAGCCACGGCAGCAGTCAGCATGTCGCCGTCGAGACGCTGACCCAGGCACTCGATCGCCGTGTCCGGGTTGAGCGCACTCAGGGTCTGCGCCGCTGACTCGGCCTTGTTGAGCCCCACCGCAGCGTCGCGGTGGACCACCTGCCGTTGCAAGTTGGTCGTGTCTACGGTGTCGCCATCGGCCAGCAGCAGCCGGCCGACCCCAGCGCTGGCCAGGTACATCGATGCCGGCGAGCCCAGCCCGCCGAGCCCAACCACCAGCGCCGTCGACTCCAGCCAGACCTGCTGCGCCTCAACCCCTACCGCATCCAGCAGGATGTGGCGGCTGTAGCGCAGCAGCTGCGCGTCGTCCATCAGGGCTTGATGATGCTGACGCCCTTAAGCAGGTTGACCGCCTGGGTGGTGAGTGTGTCACCCGGCGAGCCGAACTCCACCGGCGCTTGCGGCTGCGGTTGACCCAGCGGGTTGGCCGGTGCCGCCGGCTTAGCGGCGTCGGCAGGCTTGGCCGGCTCCGACTTCTTCTCTTCGCCGCCGTTGGGATTGCCCAGGTGGCGCTGCAGGTCGGCTTCGCGAACGCGACCGGCACCCTCACCATTGGCGTCTTCGACCGCGATGTCCGGGGTGATGCCCTTGGCCTGGATCGAGCGGCCGTTCGGCGTGAAGTAGCGCGCCGTGGTCAGCTTGATCGCAGCGTTACCACCCAGCGGCAGGATGGTTTGCACCGAGCCCTTGCCGAAGCTTTGCGAGCCCATTACCGCTGCGCGTTTGTGATCTTGCAGGGCGCCGGCAACGATTTCCGAGGCCGAAGCCGAGCCGCCGTTGATCAGCACCACCATCGGCACCGTCTTGATACCGGCCGGCAAGTCAGCCAAGTAGTCGGCACCGTTGCGTACGTAGCTTTCGGGGACGCTGAACAGTTTCATTTTGGCGTCGTCGGTGCGCCCGTCGGTGTAGACCACCAGCGCATTCTTCGGCAAGAACGCGCCTGACACGCCGACTGCCGCGTTCAGCAGACCACCCGGGTCGTTGCGCAGATCGAGCACCAGACCCTTGAGGTCTCCCTTGTTCTCGGCATAGAGCTTCTTGATCGCCTTGGCCAAGTCCTCTCCGGTGTGTTCCTGGAACTGGGTGATGCGGACGAAGCCGTAGCCGCTTTCCAGCAGCTTCGACTTCACGCTTTGTGTCTTGATCACGGCGCGCGTGAGTTTGACCGGGAATGGCTTGGGTTCACCCTTGCGCAGGATGGTGACGGTGATGTCGGTGTCGGGCTTACCACGCATGCGCTTGACCGCATCGTTGATGCTCATGCCTTTCACCGGGGTGTCGTCGAGCTTGATGATGAGGTCGCCCGGCTTGAGGCCAGCGCGCGAGGCCGGCGAGTCTTCGATCGGCGACACCACCTTGACGAAGCCGTCTTCCATGCCGACCTCGATGCCAAGCCCGCCGAATTCGCCTTGGGTGCCGGCTTGCAGCTCTTTGAAGTTGTCCGGGTCGAGGTAGGCGGAGTGCGGGTCGAGGCCCGACAGCATGCCGTTGATCGCTTCCGTGATCAGCTTCTTGTCGTCGATGTTCTCGACGTAGTCGCTCTTGATCCGCCCAAACACTTCGGTAAAGGTCCGGAGTTCCTCGATCGGCAGCGGCGTGGCTGGGGTCTTGTTGGCTTCGGCCGAGAAATTGAGGCTGAGCATGACGCCGACGACGGCGCCGGCGGCCAGCAGGCCCAGCTGTTGAATGCGTTCGCGCATGTTTGCGAGTCTCCGATTACGGCCGATAAGGCCAGTCTGCGATTCTAGTGCAGGGCTTTGAGCGGGGTGATGGAAGAAGGTTGCACGGCAGTTGTGCGATTAGCGGCCCACCCAGGCCAGTGGATCGACCGGCGTGCCCGCTCGGCGCAGCTCAAAATAGAGCCCAGTGCCGTCGCTGCCACCCGAACTGCCCACCCGCGCCACCGCTTCACCGGACGCCACCGTCTCGCCGGCCTGCTTGAGCAGGCTCTCGTTGTAGCCGTACAGGCTCATGAAACCGTCGCCATGATCGATGATCAGCAGATTGCCGAAGCCGCGCAGCCAATCGGCGTATGCGATCCGCCCGGGCGCCACGGCGAGTACCGACGTGCCGGCCTCGGCGCGGATCAGCAAACCCTTCCAGGCCAGTCCGGTGTCGGCTCGCGGACTGCCGAAGCGGTTCACCACCTCGCCTCGCACCGGCAGTCGCAGCTTGCCCTTGAGCGCGGCAAAGTCGCCGGAGAAGCCCTTTTCAGGTAGCGCCTCGTTGGTGATGGCAGACGGCGCGTTGCCTGCTGGCGCCGAGATCTTCGGGCGTGGCCGTGGCGCCGGTTTTAGCGCGGCTAGCCGCTCGATCAGCTGGGTCAGGCGCGTCTCGTCGCGACGCAGGGTTTCGATCTGCTGGCGGCGGTTCTCGATGTCCTTGCCCAGTCGGGCGAGGTTATCGGCGTGCCGGCTCTTCTGTTTTTCGAGCTTCTTCGCCTGCGCCTGCTGTTCGCGCTGCAGCGTCTGCAACTCGAGGCGTTTGGCGTCGATGCTGGTGCGGATGTCGGCCAGTGTGTCGAGTTGCCGCTGCAGGCTGGCGATGGCGCGCTGCCGCGCCGCGAGGATGCGCCGGTAGGCGACCAAGTCGCGCTGCAGCTCGGCGGGTTCGCCGCCTTTGATCAGCAGGCGCAGCGCGTCGTCGTCGCCCCGTGCGTATTGCTCACGCAGCAGCCGGGTGATGCTGTCGCGCTGAGCGTCGATGCGCTCGCTGGTGTTTTCGGAGCGCTGGCCGAGCACCTCCAACTGCTGGTTGACGCGCGTCGAGTCCTCGCCGAGCTGATGCAGGCGACGCGCTGTGTCGGAGATTGCGCGCTCGGATTCGCGCAGCGCGTCGGTCACCTCGGCACGCGAGCCTTCGGCCTCTTCCAGTGATTTCTGCAGTGCCTCGATGCGCTTTTGCACGGCAACGAGGTCTTCTTTGGGCGCCCGTTTGTCGGCGGCGAGCGCCGTGCCGATCTGCGTCAAGGTGAACGTCGCCAGCAGCGCAAGACCCGTCAGCCGACACCAAGGCCGCCGGGGCAGTGATCGGGCGAGGCTCACCGGCTGCTCCAGGGCACCGCGCTTTCAAAGTCGATCAGAGGCTCACCGGTCATTTCGGGCGGCTGCGGCAAGCCCATCATCGCCAGTAGAGTGGGGGCGATGTCGGCGAGTTTGCCGCCGTCGAGCATTCGCGCCGGTCGGCCGAGGTAAATCAGCGGCACTGGATTGAGCGTGTGTGCGGTGTGCGGCTGGCCGGTATCGGCGTCAAACATCGCCTCGGCGTTGCCGTGGTCGGCAGTCAGCAGGACTTCGCCGCCACAGGCGAGCATGGTCGGCACCACTCGCGCCAAGCAGGCGTCCAGGGTCTCGACGGCACGAATGGCGGCTTCGAGATTGCCGGTATGGCCCACCATATCGCCGTTGGCATAGTTGCACACCAGCAACTGATAGCGCCGCGATTCGATGGCATCGACCAGCGCCTCGGTCACCGCTGCCGCGCTCATTTCGGGCATCAGGTCGTAGGTGTCGACTTGCGGGCTTGGCACCAGTTGGCGCACCTCGTTGGCGAACGGCTGTTCGTTGCCGCCATTAAAGAAATACGTCACGTGGGCGTACTTCTCGGTTTCGGCGATGCGGAACTGCGACAGGCCCAGTCCGGAGATGTATTCGCCGAGACCATTCGACAGGGTTTGCGGGGGATAAGCCACCGGCAGTTGCAGCGCCGCTTCGTAGTGGGTCATGCAGACGAATGCCGCCAGCTGGGGCTGGCCGGGCCGCTCGAACTCGGCGAAGTCGGTGCGGGCCAGCGCACGGGTGAGTTCGCGGGCGCGGTCGGCGCGGAAATTGGCGAAGATCGCCACATCGCCGTCGTGCATCGCCACCGGCCGCTCACCCGGCGGCACGATGAGCGTCGGCTGGATGAACTCGTCGGTTTCACCGCGCGCGTAGGCGGCGTCCAGCGCCTCCACCACGCTGGCGGCGGCGAAATCGCCCTCGCCCTGCACCATCAGTTTCCAGGCGCGTTCGACCCGCGGCCAGCGGCGATCGCGGTCCATGGCGAAATAGCGGCCGATCAGGGACACCACGCGTCCGGCATTGACCTGCCGACAGTAGGCCTCGAGCCGGTCAAAATAGAGGTGCGCGCTTTGCGGCGGCGTGTCGCGGCCGTCAGCGATGGCGTGGATGTACAAGCGCTCGACGCCGCGCCGCGCCGCGAGGTGTATCAGCGCCTGCAGATGACGCTCGGACGCGTGCACGCCGCCGTCGGAGACGAGGCCGATCAGGTGCAGCGCCCGACCGGGTGCACTCGCCTTCTCGATGGCGTCGAGCAGCACCGGGTTGCGTTCGAAGGCGCCAGTGGCGATTTCGTGGTCGATGCGGGTGACGTCCTGATAGACGATGCGCCCCGAACCGATATTCATGTGACCCACTTCGCTGTTGCCCATCTGCCCCGCGGGCAGGCCGACGTGGCCCTCGGACGCGTTGATGCGGGTGTGCGGCCACGTGCCGAACATGCGGTCCAGAAAGGGTGTGCGCGCCATCGCGACCGCGTTGTTCTCGAGCTCGCTGCGGCAGCCGTAGCCATCGAGAATGATCAGCAGGGCAGGGGTGACTGCGCCCGCGGGCGTACGCGACCTTTCCGGTATCATCGCGGGGCTTTAACCGGCGGCATTCGGACGACGGTTTCGATGCGGTGTTTCCACCCGCGAGATGGTATCACCAAGGACCTGACATGGCGTTTCTGCTGGACAACTGGATATTGGTGGCGCTGACTGCTGTGACTGGCGGCGCTCTGCTATGGAGCGTAGCCCGGGAGTATGGCGGCGGACTGCCGCGGCTCAGTCCGGCGCAGGCGGTGCAGCTGATCAACCGGCGCAACGCGGTGGTTGTGGATGTTCGCGATGCCGAGGCCTTTGGCAAGGGCCACATCGCCGGGGCGGTGCATTTGCCCGAGTCGGCGCTTGCTGAGGCCAGCGCGCGACTGCAGCGGGTCGCCAAGCGGCCGCTGGTCGTGGTCTGTGCCAGCGGTTCGAGCGCTGCCGCGGCCGCGCGCAAAATTGCCGCTGCCGGCGCCTTCGAGTTGCACCTGTTGGCGGGCGGTATGACGGCCTGGGCTGAGGCCAAATTGCCGGTCAGTCGCTAGCATGGCTGCGGTCCTCATGTACACGACTGCCCAGTGTCCCTACTGCGTGCGGGCCGAGCAGTTGCTGCGGGCGCGAGGGGTCGCCGACATCGAACACGTTCGCATCGACCTCGAGCCGGACCGGCGCGCCGAGATGATGACCCGCACCGGCCGACGCACCGTGCCGCAGATCTATATCGGCGAGCACCACGTCGGTGGTTTCGACGACCTGCGTGCGCTGGACATCGCGGGCGGCTTGTCGTCGCTACTGGCCGGCTAAGTCGTGCTCTGGCGCGCCCCAGCGCTTGGGCTACAATCAAAGGGTTTTACCTTTTACAAATCGGAGTTTTAGATGGCCCAAGAGCAGGCAAACCAAGAGATCCCGGGACAAGCGGCCAATCCGCAATTCGCGATCGAAAAGCTGTACATCAAGGATCTGTCGCTGGAGGTGCCGAACGCCCCGCAGATCTTTCTCGACCGTGAACCGCCGCAGATCGGCATCGAGCTGCAAACCACTGTCAACTCGTTGGGCGACGATATGTACGACGTCACCATCAAGGTGACTGTCACCGCCAAAGCGGGTGAGAAGACCGTGTTTCTGGTCGAAGTCGCGCAGGCGGGCGTGTTCGGTATCGTCGGTGTTCCGGAGGAGCAACTGCAGCCGATCCTGATGATCGCCTGCCCGAACATCCTCTTCCCGTACGCCCGCGAAGCTGTGTCGTCGACCGTAACGCGCGCCGGTTTCCTGCCGGTGTTGCTCAACCCGGTCAACTTCGAAGCCTTGTTCGCGCAGCAGCAACAGGCTCAGCAGCAGGTTCAGTAAGCAATCGTGCTCCACCACGACGCCTCGCCGTGCATCCTTGGCGCCGGCGCCTGGGGGACGGCGATGGCAGTGGCCCTCGCGGGTCACGGTTCGGTCCGGCTCTGGTGTCGCGATAGTGCCGCAGCCGCCGAACTACAAGCTTCACGTCAAAACGCCCGGTTACTGCCGGGCGTTTTGCTGCCCGAAGCGGTCAGCGTCAGCGCCGACCTGCCGGCCGCGGTAGCCGGCGCGTCCTTGGTGGGCTTGGCGGTGCCGGTGAATGCCCTGCGCGACACCTGCCGCCGGCTTGGCACCACCGGCGACGACTTGCTCGCGCCGGGCGCCGTGATCGTGCTGCTGTGCAAAGGCTTTGAGCTGGCCACCGGCGATTTGCCGCACCGCATCGCCGAGTCCGAGTTGCCGGGTCACGCCGTGATGGTCCTGTCCGGCCCCAGTTTTGCCAGCGAGGTCGGGCGGGGTCTACCCACCGCGATGACGCTGGCCGCAGCCGATCTGGCCGCTGCCCGGCAGCTCATCGATGGCATCCATGTGCCGCGCTTGCGGGTCTATGCCTCCGACGACCGCGTCGGCGTCGAGGTGGGTGGCGCGCTCAAGAATGTCATTGCTATCGCTTGCGGCATCAGCGATGCCTTGGGCTTTGGCCATAACGCGCGCGCCGCGCTAATCACCCGTGGTCTGGCCGAAATGACGCGCCTCGGCACGGCCTTGGGCGCCCAGGCGCAGACTTTTTCTGGACTGGCGGGACTCGGCGATCTGGTGCTCACCACCACCTCCGACCAATCCCGCAACCGTCGTGTCGGCCTGATGGTGGGCGCCGGCGAATCGCTGGATGCGGCTATGGCCAAGCTTGGTCAGGTCGCCGAGGGCGTCAAGACCGCGGCGGCGGTGTTCGAGTTGTCGCAGCGATTGCACATTGAATTGCCCATAAGCGCACTGGTGCATCGGGTGCTGAGCGGCGAGTTGCCGCCACAGGCGGCCGTGGCCGCACTGCTGTCACGCGAACCCAAATGCGAGTTCGGCGGCTAGGCGCCGCCGGTAAATTCCAATTGCCGCCAGGCCTCGAACACCAGCACCGCACCGGCGTTGGACAGGTTCAGGCTGCGTTGTCCGGGCTGCATCGGGATGCGCAGGCGCAGCGATGGGGCAAACGTTTGCAACAGTGACTCGGGCAGTCCGCGCGTTTCCGGTCCTAGCAAAAACGCGTCGCCGTCACGATAGGCGACCTGGTCGTAGCGGGTGGCATTGCGGGTGCTGGCGGCAAAGATGCGCGATTCGCTCAAGCTTGCTGCGCACGCTGGCCAATCCGGGTGAACCCGCAGCGTCGCCCACTCGTGGTAATCGAGGCCGGCGCGGCGCAACTCGCGGTCATCCAGACGAAAGCCCAAGGGTTCGACCAGGTGCAACTGCGTCCCAGTGTTGGCGCACAGGCGAATCAGGTTGCCGGTGTTGGGGGGGATTTCGGGTTCGAACAGGATCAAGTGCAGCATGCGCTCATGTTAGCGCCCGGGCCAGCGTCACGGCGGCCACCGCGCTGGCACCGGCGCTGCGTGCGGCTTCGGCCAGGGCCATCAGGCTCGCGCCCGTGGTGAGCACGTCGTCGACCAGCAACACGCGTTGGCCCTGCAGCGATGCATCGATGCGGAACGCGCCCGACACATTGGCCAGACGCGATTGTCGGTCGAGTCCTTGCTGTTGCGCGGTCTGGCGGGTGCGGGTCGCCGTCACTCGTCGTAGCGTAGGCGGCTGCGTCCGTTGCAGTGCCGTTGCCAGCCGCTCCACCGGGTTTTCGCCGCGCTGGCGCAACCGTGACAGGTGCATCGGCATGGCGATCACGACGTCATGCGAATGTGCGAGCGGCGCCATCTGCCGCGCCCACAGTGTGGCCAGAGCGCCAGCGCCACCGTATTTGAACGCGATGACGACGGCATCGGCTGGCGTCTCGTACCGCCAGAGGGACTGCGCGGAGGTCCCGTCTTGCAGGTGCTCGCCAGGTCCAGCAAGCGGTAAGTCCGCGAGGCAGTGTGTGCAGATCGCCTCGGCGCTGGCTGCTGCGCACAACAGACAGTCGCATGCCAACCACGATCGCTCACAAAATGAGCCGATTGTCGCCAGCGTCGACGGATATCTTGACAATGCGCCGTGCCATGCCGAGACTCCGCGCTTCGTTGCATCCACTGTTGCCACCATGCCTCCGATGTCTGCCCCGACTGCGCCCGCTGGTCACGCTCTGCCGGAGCCCTCGTCCTCAACATCAGCGTGGTCTCGCGAGGCGATTCTGGGGTTGCTCGAATTGCCCTTGGCCGACCTGTTACACCGTGCGCAGACCGTGCACCGTCAGCACTTTGACCCCAATGCCGTGCAGCTCTCGACCCTGCTGTCGATCAAGACCGGTGGGTGTGCCGAGGACTGCGGCTACTGCCCGCAGGCGGCGCGCTACCACACCGGTGTCGAGGCCACGCCGCTGCTGCCGCTGGAGCAGGTTCTTGCTGCTGCCAAAGCTGCCCAAGCGCGCGGTGCCACGCGTTTCTGCATGGGTGCAGCATGGCGCAGTCCGAAGGACCGCGACATCGACCAAGTGACTGAGATGGTGCGCGCTGTCGCCGACCTCGGCCTCGAGACTTGCGCCACGCTGGGCATGCTGCGCGACGGCCACGCCGAACGTCTGAAGGACGCCGGTCTCGACTACTACAACCACAACCTCGATACCGCGCCCGAGTTCTACGGTCAGGTGATCACCACCCGCGACTACCAGGATCGCCTCGACACCTTGGAGCGCGTCCGCAACGCCGGCCTTAACGTGTGCTGCGGCGGCATTGTTGGCATGGGTGAGAGCCGCGCCCAGCGAGCCGGTCTGCTGGCGCAATTGGCCAATATGCAGCCAGCGCCGGAATCGGTGCCGATCAACAATCTGGTGCAGGTGGAAGGCACGCCGCTGGCTGGCAACGCCACGCTCGACCCCTTCGAATTCGTACGCACCATTGCCGCAGCGCGCATCACCATGCCGACCAGTTTTGTACGGCTTTCGGCGGGTCGCGAGGCGATGAGCGATGAGTTGCAGGCCCTCTGTTTCCTCGCCGGCGCCAACTCGATCTTCTATGGTGACCAACTGTTGACCACGCCTAACCCGCAGGCGGACCGCGACCGCGCCTTGTTCGACCGGCTCGGCATCCGGCCGTTGGAGAGCCACTGAGCGATGCCCGCCGTGCCACTGCACCCCGTCGCCGCAGCCCCGGCCTTGCCGGTGTGGATGGCCGCGCAGACCGCGCCGCCGCCATTGGCCTCACGCCGGCATCGTCGAGTCGTGCAGGCGGTGGACGGCGTCCACCTGACGGTTGACGGTCGGCGCCTGCTGGGCTTTTGCAGCAATGACTACCTCGGCCTCGCTGGCGATCCGGCATTGTCCGACGCGGCTATTCGCGGTATCGGCCGATGGGGTGTCGGTGCTGGCGCCTCGCACCTGATCAGCGGCCACACCAGTGCGCATCAGGCGGTCGAAGACCACGCTGCGCGCTGGCTCGGCTGCGAGCGCGCGCTGCTGTTCTCGAGCGGCTATCTCGCCAATCTGGCGGTGATCACCGCATTGGCCGATCGTGGCACGGCAATCTTCGCCGACCGCCTCAACCACGCCTGCCTTAACGACGGCGCGCGGCTGTCGGGTGCTCGCCTGAAACGCTACCCGCATGGCGATCTACTCGCGCTCAGGCGCTTGCTCGAGGCCGATGCAAGCCCGAAAAAGTGGGTGCTCACTGACGCGGTATTCAGCATGGACGGTGACCTCGCGCCGCTCGCCGAGCTGCTGAGCCTGTGCCACGAGTTTGACGCCATGTTGCTGGTCGACGATGCCCACGGCTTCGGCGTGCTCGGCGACGGCCGCGGCAGCTTGGCCGAGCTGGGGCTGGTTGGCGCAGAGGGTCTCGACCCACGCGTGGTGGTTATGGTGACGCTCGGCAAGGCGGCGGGCGTTGCCGGAGCGCTGGTGTGCGGCGCCGCGCCGGTCATCGAGGCCCTGGTGCAGGGTGCCCGCAGCTATGTCTACACCACGGCTGCCCCACCGGCGCTGGCCGAGGCGGTCCTGGCGGCGCTCCTGCGTCTGGCCGACGCCGATTGCACGATGCGTCGGGCGCGGGTTTTGGCTCATGCGCGACGCTTGCGGTCGTTCGCGGCGGGTGGTCTGGCAATCGCGCCGATCGTCCCCATCTTGTTGGGCAGTGATGTGCGTGCTGTATCTGTCGCTGAAGCGCTGCTCGCGCGCGGCCTCTGGGTACCGGCGATTCGCCCGCCCACCGTGCCGGCCGGAACTGCGCGCCTGCGCGTGAGTCTGTCTGCTGCACACACCACCGAGCAGGTGGACCAATTGATTGATGCCTTGAAGGAGTTGCAGATCGATGGCTAGTGCCTTGCCAACCTGGGTTTTGCTGCATGGCTGGGGAAGCAGTGCGTCTGTGTGGGACCCGGTCCGCCGCCGCCTCACCCGCACTCACCAAGTCGAAGCCCCCGACCTGTTTGAGGTCGCGCCAGACGCCGGCATCGACACGGTGGTCGACGCCTTGCACCAGCGCTACCCCGGTCCGGTTGCAGTCTGCGGGTGGTCACTGGGCGGCATCTACGCCCAAGCGTGGGCCTTGGCCCATCCGGAGCAGGTGCGCCGTCTGGTGCTGACCGCGTCGACGCCAAGCTTTTTGCGCCGCGACGAGTGGGCTTATGGCATGAGCGCAAACGAGCTCGAGACCTTTATCCGCTTCTTCGAGCAGGACCCGCGCGGCACTATGAAGCGCTTCGCTGCGCTCGGGGTAATGGGCGGCCGCGAAGCCGCGCCCGAGGTCGGCGCACATCTGCGCGAGGCCGGCCGGCCGGCTTTGGCGCGCGCCGATTGGCTGCGCCAGGGCTTGCAGGTGCTGGCTGACGCCGACTTCCGCGAACAGGCCGAGTCGCTGGCCTGTCCGGTGGATGTGGTCCACGGTGGACTCGACCGCATCATCCCGGTAGAGGTCGGCGAGTGGCTGGCCAATCGTCTGCCGCGCGGCTGTCTGACTCGCTGGGACGATGCCTCGCACGTGCCCTTCCTCGCCCGCCCTGACGCCTTTGCCTTGCTGATCGACGCCTACGGCGACGATCGCGATGTCTGATACGGCTGGCGTGCGGCGTGCCTTCGGGCGAGCGGCACGCAGTTACGACGCAGCGGCGGTGCTTCAGCGTGAAGTCGCCGGACGCATGCTTGAGCGGCTTGGCTACATCCGCTTGCAACCGTCGGTCGTGGTCGATCTTGGCTGCGGCACCGGCAGTGCCTTGGCCGAACTGGCGCAGCGTTACACGGGCGCCCGCATGGTCGGAGTCGATCTCGCCCTGCCGATGCTGCAGCAGGCATCCGCCCGCGATGGCCTCTGGCGACGCATCCTGCGGCGCCCTTCGGCGACGCTGCTGTGCGCCGACGCTTGCCACCTGCCCCTCGCCGACGCCAGCGTCGACCTGGTCTGGAGCAACCTGATGCTGCAGTGGTTGCCCGACCCCGCATTGGCGTTCGCCGAGGCTTGGCGCGTCTTGCGGCCTGGTGGCTTGCTTATGTTCAGCAGCTTTGGGCCTGACACCCTGTGCGAATTGCGCGCAGCGTTCGCCGACGCTGCCGCTCCGCCGGTCAACCGTTTCATCGACATGCACGATCTTGGCGATGCCCTGGTGCGGGGCCGCTTTGCCGACCCGGTGATTGACATGGAAAAGCTGTCACTCACCTACGCCGATTTCGATAGCGTGGTGCGCGACCTCAAGGCGATCGGCGCCACCCACCTGCAGGCCGGTCGTCGGCCCGGATTGGCCGGGCGTGGCCGCTGGCAGCGCGCCCGCGAGCGCTACGAGGCGTTTCGCGCCGCTGATGGCCGTCTGCCAGCCACCTTCGAGACCGTCTACGGCCACGCCTGGAAGCCCGAGCAGCTGCCGCGCAGCGACGGCCGTGCGGTGATTCAGTTTCGTCAGCGCTGATGCGTGGTTTCTGGGTCACCGGCACCGACACCGGCGTCGGCAAGACCTTGGTCAGCTGTGCCTTGATGCATGCATTGCGACGCGCGGGCCATGCCCCAGTGCCGATGAAGCCGGTCGCCAGCGGTTGTACGCCGACGCCGCAGGGTCTGCAAAACGATGATGTGACTGCACTGTTGGCCGCGACGTCCCATGTATTGAACGCCGCCGACATTGCACCCTACCGGTTCGTGCCGCCGATCGCGCCACACATTGCTGCTGCGCAGGCCGGCGTTGCCATCGACATCGGGCAGCTGCTGGCGCGTGCCGCCGAATTGGCGCGACTCGGCCCTCTCGTGGTTGAGGGCGCCGGTGGCTTTCTGGTGCCACTCGACGACCGCTTCAGTCTCGCCGACCTCGCCGTCGCGTTGGATCTGCCGGTGGTGCTGGTGGTGGGTCTGCGTTTGGGCTGCCTCAACCACGCTCTGCTGACTGTCGAAGCCATCGAGCGGCGCGGTTTGACTCTGGCGGGCTGGGTTGGCAACACCATCGAACCTGGTTTTGAGTCTGCCAGTGAGAATCTGGCAACACTTCGGGAGCGCATCGCCGCTCCCTGTCTGGCGACCATCCCCTGGCGCCAAACGTCTGACCCGCAAGCGGAAATCATCGCCATTCCGCACTAAGCCGGTTTCAAGGTCGCGTTCTGAATGACCCGTCCGCCGAATTTTCTGGCGGAATTTGGAACTTTTCTATTGACCTATTGACCCGCCGGATAACAGAATTGTTAGACGGAATATAAAGTTTGCTTGGCCATGCCCTGTTCGCTGGCAATCGACGACGGTGTCCTGACTGCAGTTGGAAGACCGAACGATGCGCTAGGGCCGCGGGGTCGGAAGTGGGCGATTGGTGTTGTGTCGGTGTTCGCGCTGTTGGTGGGCACCGCCTGGACCTTGCTCGGGGCGTGGCCGGTGTTGCCGTTCGTCGGACTCGAGGTGTTGTGTCTGGCGGGTGCGTGGGTGTTGATCGGTTGGCACGCCAGCGACTACGAGTATGTGGTCATCGGTCGTGGGCGGGTCTCGGTGGACCGGCGCAATGGCGCCAAGGTTGAGCGACACGAGTTCCAGGCTGCCTGGACCCGGGTCGAGCAGGGGGTGGATGACCGTGGCAGGTGTCGCGTCCGTTTGTGCAGCAGTGGGCGCGATGTGGAGGTGGGAGTCTGGCTGCCAGCCGACGACCGCGGCGACTTTGCCGATGCCCTCCGACAGCACCTGCGCTTGCATGGGGGTCCGTTGTGAGTGTGTTTTTGGGGGACGTTCGATGAATCGGTTGCTGAGAAGTCTGGTCGCGATGCTCGCGGTATTCACACCGCTGGCGGCATTCGCCGACTACACCTGGAACTTTCCGGAGCCGGCCACGCCGTTGGCTTTGGATACGCTCAACGTCCACAACAAATTCATGCTCATCACCATCGTGATCTTTGTCGTGGTGCTGGGGATCATGCTGTATTCGATGGTCCGCCACCGCAAGAGCGTGGGTCACCAAGCGTCCGACTTCACCGGTCCGAAGAACCGCAAGCAGCTGCTGTGGACCTTGTTGCCCTTCGCCATCTTGCTCTACATCGACTTCATCCTGATGGGCATTCCGGCGGCGCACTCCATCTTCATGATGGAAGACACCAAGACCAACGCGCAGATGGTGCTCAAGATCACCGGAAGCCAGTGGAAGTGGCAGTACGAATTCATGGACGGCGATGCGCAGGGCATCAAGTTCGTCAGCAACCTGAAGACCCCCGACGATCAGCTCTATAAGGGCGCTCCGAAGGGCGAACACTACCTGCTGGAAGTCGACAACGAGCTGGTGCTGCCGACCAACAAAAAGATCCGCGTGCTGCTGACCGCCACTGACGTCATCCACAACTGGTGGGTGCCGCAATTCGGCGTTGCCCGCGACGCCATCCCGGGTTTCCTGCGCGAAACTTGGCTCGAAATCGACAAGCCGGGCATTTATCGCGGTCAGTGCAAGGAGCTGTGCGGCCGCGGCCACGGCTACATGCCGGTGGTGGTGCGTGCCGTGCCGGAAGAGGAGTTCAAGACCTGGGTGGTCGCCAAGAAGGATGAGCAGCAAGCCACTGCCGCCAGCGCCGACAAGGTTTGGACCAAGGACGAGCTGATGGCCAAGGGCGGCGAGACCTACAACAAGGTCTGCGCGGTCTGCCACCAGCCCAACGGCCAAGGCTTGCCGCCAGCGTTCCCGGCATTGGCTGGCAGCAAGGTGGTCAACGCTGCGGTGGTCGACGGTGAGGGTCATCTGATCAAGGATCACCATCTCGATCGCGTCATGAATGGCAAGGCCGGCACCGCCATGCAAGCGTTCAAGAACACGCTCTCGGACGCCGAGATCGCGTCGGTGGTGACCTACGAGCGCAACTCGTTCGGCAACGCCATGGGCGACATCATCCAGCCGTCGCAGGTCAAGGCCCTGCGCTAACCCGTCCCGACAACAGGAGACAAAGTCATGTCGAGTGGATCCATCGCAGCACACGACCACGGTCACGACCACGCGCATCACGGCCCCACTGGCCTGGCCCGCTGGCTGTTCACCACCAACCACAAGGACATCGGGACCATGTACCTGATGTTCTCGATGATCATGTTCCTGATCGGCGGTTCGTTGATCCTGAGCGTGCGCGCCGAGCTGTTCCAGCCGGGTATCCAGATCGTTCAGCCGGAGCTGTTCAACCAGCTCATCGGCCTGCATGCCTTGGTGATGATCTTTGCCGCGCTGATGCCTGCAGCCACCGGTTTTGCCAACTGGATGCTGCCGCTGATGATCGGCGCTCCCGACATGGCCTTGCCGCGTCTCAACAACTGGGGCTTCTGGCTGCTGCCGCCGGCCGGCACCATCCTGCTGATGCCGCTGGTGCTGTACTTCTTTGGCATCGGGACTGGCGGTGCGGATGCCGGCTGGACGCTGTATCCGCCGCTGTCGGCGCAGAGCGGCTGGGGCATCGACTTCGCCATCCTCGCGCTGCACCTGATGGGCATTTCGTCGGTGATGGGCTCGATTAACGTGGTGGTGACCATCCTCAACATGCGTGCCCCCGGCATGACCATGATGAAGCTGCCGATGTTCGCTTGGGGTTGGCTGATGACTGCCTTCCTGCTCATCGCCACCATCCCGGTGCTGGCCGGCGCCATCACCATGCTGCTGACCGACCGCCACTTTGACACCCACTTCTTCAACGCCGCCGGCGGCGGTGACCCGATCCTGTTCCAGCACCTGTTCTGGTTCTTCGGCCACCCCGAGGTCTACATCCTGCTGCTGCCGATCTGGGGCTTCATCCCGCACATCCTCGAGACCTTTGCCCGCAAGCCGATGTATGGCTACAAGGCGCAGGTGTGGTCGCTGGTGTGCATCGCCGCGCTGTCAGTGATCGTTTGGGCGCATCACTTCTTCACCGCCGGCATGCCGGTGCAGGCGCTGCTGTACTTCATGTACAGCACCATGTCGATCTCGGTGCCACTGGCGGTGCTGTTCTTCTGCTGGATCGCGACCATCTGGCGCGGTTCGATGACCTTCGAGACGCCGATGCTGTTCGCGCTCGGGTTCATCATCCTGTTCGGTATCGGCGGCCTGACTGGCCTGGTGCTGGCGGACGTCGCAGCGGACGCGCAGTACCACCACAGCTACTTCGTGGTTGCGCACTTCCACTACACCCTGTTTGCCGGCGGCATCATGGGCGTGATGGCTGGGGTGTACTACTGGCTGCCGAAGATGACCGGCCACATGTTTAACGAGAAGCTCGGCAAGCTGCACTTCTGGCTGACCGTCTTCTCGTTCAACCTGACCTTCATGCCGCAGTTCTTCGTTGGCTTGGCCGGCATGCCGCGTCGCATCCCCGACTACGCGCTGCAGTTCACCGAGTTCAACATGATCTCGACGATTGGCGCCTTTGCGCTGGGTCTGTCGCAGCTGATCTTCGTCTACAACGTCGTCACCACCTGGCGCGGCAAGGGCGAGAAGGCTACTGACGGCGTATGGGAAGGCAGCAAGGGCCTCGAATGGCAGTTGTCGAGCCCCCCGCCGCACCACAGCTGGGACCCCCAGCCGGTGGTCAAGTAAGGAGCGCCCGGTGAGCCAACACGTCCACCAGAGCCCAGTCCGCAGCCGCCAGATCGCCGTGGTTCTGGCGCTGGTGGCGGTGGCCTTTTACGTCGGCACCTTCTTTTTCTGGGTTCCGCCGCAATGAAACCGGCCGGAAGCCGAAGCTCTGCCAACCGACGCCTCGCCTTTAAGTTGCTGGGCGGCGTCGGCGCGGCGTTTGCGTTCGGTTTCCTCTTGGTGCCGCTCTACGACGTGATCTGTGAGGCCACTGGCCTCAATGGCAAGACCCGCAACGGTCCGGTGGCCATGGCTGCGAGCACGGTCGATGCCAGTCGCGCGGTGCGGGTCGAGTTCATCGGCACCACCATGCAGGGCATGCCCTGGGAGTTCCATCCCAACACTGACCGGGTCAGCCTGCACCCCGGCGAGATCAGCACCGTGAGCTTTCGGGTGCGCAACATGACCGCATCCACCGTCACCGGGCAGGCTATTCCGAGCGTGAGTCCTGGCAAGGCCGCGGCTCATCTACAAAAGCTCGATTGTTTTTGCTTCAAGCAACAAACCTTGGCACCCGGCGAGTCGCGCGACATGCCGGTGTCCTTCATCGTCGACAGCCGTCTGCCCGACGACGTCAACGCCATCACGCTTTCGTATTCGTTCTTTGAGGCACAAAGGGGAGACCAATGAGCGACTCACACGCACACGGCCACACGGCGGGCAGCTACTACGTCCCGTCACACAGCCACTATCCGTTCACCCTGGCGCTCGGCCTGTTCGCGCTGGCCCTCGGCGCCATCTTCAACATGAATGGCAAAGCTCCGGGCTGGGCGATGCTCCCGGGCCTCGCGGTGATCGTCTACGTCATCTTCGGTTGGTTTGGCGACGTGATCCGTGAGAGCCGTTCCGGGACCTTTAAGGGCTGGGAAGACCGCGCGTTTCGGCTGGGGATGTTGTACTTCATCGGCTCGGAGGTGATGTTCTTCGCCGCGTTCTTCGGCGCGTTGTTCTACGTGCGCAACTTGGCTGTGCCTGATCTGCTTGGCTTTGAGCTGCTGTATCCCCATTACGACGGCAGCTGGCCGCTGGCTGGCAAGGGGCCGAGTGAGGCCATCCCTGCTTTCACGCCGATGGGTGCCTGGGGTCTGCCGGCACTGAACACGGCTCTGCTGCTGAGTTCAGGCGTGACCGTGACCATCGCCCATTGGGCGCTGCTGCGCGACAACCGCCGCTGGTTGGTGCTGGGCCTCGCCGCCACGGTATTGCTGGGTGCGGCCTTTATGGCCTGTCAAGCCGCCGAATACCACCACGCTTACACCGAACTCGGTCTGACCTTGGGCAGCGGCGTGTATGGCGCGACCTTCTTCATGCTCACCGGCTTCCACGGTCTGCACGTGACCATCGGCGCCATCATGCTGTTGGTGGTGTTGCTGCGTGCCATGCGCGGTCATTTCGACAGCAAGGATCACTTCGCTTTTGAGGCCGCCGCCTGGTACTGGCACTTCGTTGACGTCGTCTGGCTCGGTCTGTTCGTCTTCGTGTACTGGCTGTAAGGCTCACATCGGCAGTCGGGACTGCAGGAGTCCCGACTGGAAGCCGAGGATGAGCAGGACGAACAACAGAACCGACAAGCCGATCCGCAGTGTCAGCGCGCGGACGGTGCGTTGACCACCGCTGCGGTCCTTGAACAGGAAGAGTGCACCAGACAGCAGACTGCCGACGATGCCGGCGAGCAAAAGCAGGATGACGATCTTCATGGGTGCAGGCTCCGACACAACGTCCAACGATTATTGACCCACATGTCCACCACCGCAAATCCAATTCGCAGGGGCCTGAGCCAAGAATTCCGGCCGAGCCTGCTGTCGTGTCTGCTGGTGGTGGCGCTGGTGCCGGTGTTCGTCAGTCTCGGCAACTGGCAGATGGGCAAGGCACAGAGCCGCATCGCCCGTCAGCAGCAGCTCGATGCGCGGGTCGCAGGTCCGTTGCTGGAAGTCCGTGATCTTTCGCCGGCCTTGGCCGACGTCGAGTATCGGACCGTGCGTCTGCGTGGAGAGTATGCGTCGCAAGGGCAGTTCCTTCTCGATAACCAGTACTTTGGCGACCAAGCCGGTTATGCCGTGATCACGCCCCTGGCGCTGGCTGGCGGCGGGCTGATTCTGGTCAACCGGGGATGGTTGCCATTCGGCAGCGACCGCTCGCAACTGCCGACAGCACCGCTGCCGAGCCGCATCGAAGCCGTGGAAGGATTGGCCGTTGCGCCGCCCCGGACCGGCTTTGCTTTGGCTGGAGCCAGCAACGCTGGAGCTGTGCACGCCAGCATCGACCTGGCCGCAACAGCGCGCCAGCTGGGCGGCGCGGTCGCGCCGTGGATGGTGCTGCTCAAGCCGGGGCGGGACGACGCGTTTGCGATGGCGTGGCCCAAGCCCGCCGAGCGAGTCCAGACCAATATCGGCTACGCGTGGCAGTGGTACGGCTTTGCCACCGCCAGTGTCGCCATTTTCGCAGTGCTGGGTCGCCGTCGCGCCCGAGCTTCAGCGGGAGTCCCGGCATGAGACAGCGCCTTCTTCTGCTGGGGCTGGTGCTGGCATTCGTCACGCCGTTCGCGCTGGGTTGGGGGCTGTACGCCTTTGATTGGCGGCCGCAACAGGTCAAGCCACACGGTGTACTGGTGACGCCGGCACTCGCCGTCGCCACCGGGGATTGGCACCAGCCCGACGGCGCCGCCGCGACTGCTGGTCAATGGACGCTGGCCCTGCTGCAGACGGGTGACTGCGGCGACGCCTGCCGGCGATCGCTCTACCTGATGCGGCAGATCGAGGCTACCCAAGCGCGTGAAGCCAGCCGGGTGCAGCGCGCTGTGCTCACCGATACAGCGAGCGCGTCGCTGCAACGCGAGGTTGCCGCCATCGGCCACACCGAGATCTGGCAGGGCCCCCTTGCTGGCCTCGCCGCAGGACTGCCGGACGCGACAGCCGCCCTGGCCATCGTTGACCCGATGGGCAACCTGATGATGGTCTACCCCGCCGATTTCGACCCCAGCGGCGTGCGCCGCGACCTTGAGCGTCTGCTCAAGTTTTCTTGGATCGGCTGACGCCGGATCGGAGCCTGCCATGACTAGCCTCAGCCTTAACCTCAACCTGCAAGGCGCCGCAGTCAGCCTGCGCAATTTCTACATCCTGTGCAAGCCGAAGGTGACGGCGATGATCGTCTTCACAGCGTTGATCGGCATGCTGCTGGCCATGACCGCCGACACCTCGCCGCTGACCCTACTCGCAGCGACTGTTGGCATCGGACTCGCGTCGGGCGCCGCTGCGGCGTTCAACTGTATGGTCGAGCAACAGATCGACGCGCGGATGATGCGCACCCGGCACCGTCCGACCGCCCGTGGCGACGTCACCACCCCTGCGACGCTGGCGTTTGCGTTGGCGACTGGCGCCCTTGGGCTCGGCATCTTGCACACCTGGGTCAACGACCTGACCATGTGGCTCACGCTGGCGACGTTTGTCGGTTACGCGGTCATCTACACCATCGTGCTAAAGCCGGCGACGCCGCAAAACATCGTCATTGGTGGCGCGTCCGGAGCCATGCCGCCGGTGCTCGGGTGGGCTGCCGTGACCGGCACGGTGACGCCCGAGGCACTGGTGCTGTTTCTCATCATCTTTCTCTGGACGCCGCCACATTTTTGGGCCTTGGCGCTGTACCGCCGCGAGGACTACGCCAAGGTCGACATGCCGATGCTGCCGGTGACGCACGGCGAGCGGGTCACCCTGCTGCATATCCTGGGCTACACCATCATGCTGGCCCTGGCGGCGTTTATGCCGGTGACCATGGGCATGGCCGGCTGGTTCTACTGTGTGGCGGCCGTTGTGCTCAACGCTATGTTTTTGGGCTACGCGGTTCGGCTGTATCGTCATTACAGCGATGCCCTGTCGCGCGAGATGTTCCGATTCTCTATCCTGTATCTGGCGGCGACCTTTGCCGCATTGATGATCGACCGGGCCGTCGGCCAGATCGTGCTTGGCTGAGTTCGCCAAGCGTCACCGGATGGAGGCGTGATGTTCGCACTGGCCAGCCGCTTGGCTGCGCTGATGGCGTTGTGTGTGGTGGTGCTCGGTGCCTACGTGCGCATCCACGACGCCGGCCTGGGCTGCCCTGATTGGCCGGGCTGCTACGGACAGTTGCTGGGCGTGCCCGAGGCCGCGCACGAGCTCGCTGCAGCTCAGGCGGCCTACCCGCAGGCGCCGGTCGAGGCCGGCAAGGCCTGGAAAGAGATGGCGCACCGCTATCTCGCCGGCAGTCTGGGCCTGCTGATCCTCGGATTGACCGTTATCGCGTGGAGAAACCGTCTGCCAGAGCGCGGTCTGCTGTCGCTCACGGTGCTGGTGGTGGCGGCGCAGGCGACGCTCGGCATGCTCACCGTGACCGAGTTATTGCGACCCGGCATCGTCACCCTGCACCTTTTGGGTGGCATGACCACCCTGGCCCTGCTTACGGCGAGTTGCGCACAGCAGTACAGCGCAGGGCACAACCGCATCGAGCGCCTGGTCATGCCGGCGCCTCACGGGCTGGTGAAATTGGCGTTGGCCGTTTTGATTCTGCAGCTCGCGCTCGGCGGCTGGGTCAGCACCAACTACGCCGGCTTGGCGTGCAATGGCTTCCCCGACTGCAACAACAGCTGGTGGCCGGCCATGCAGAGTGACGGGTTCGACCTCACACGCGCTTTGCACCTCGATGCCAACGGCCAACCGATTGCCGGGCCGGCGCTGGTGGCCATTCAAATGGCGCATCGCGTTGGCGCTGCGGTGGTGGCGGCGGTGCTTCTGCTGCTGGGTGTGCGATTGGCGCAGCGGGGGTCGACCGGCTGGTCGCGCGGCGTCTTGCTGCTCGTGGCTGTGCAGATTGGCTTGGGCATCGCCAACGTGCTGCTGCATCTGCCAGTGCCCTTGGCCGTTGCCCACAATGCGGTGGCCGCGTTGCTGTTGATGACCCTGGTTTCCCTGCTGGTGTTGAGCCGTCCGCACCGCGAGCGTCTGGTGTTTCGCCGATGAGTCGCTGGATATGGCGCTGGATGGCGGTCCTGCTGGTGGCCGTTGCCACAACAGCCTGCGGGCCGTCGACCGAGCGGGTGTTCAAGTCGACGAACATCAGTGGCGCTACGTTTGCCCGAGATTTTGCTCTGACTGACCACACCGGCCAGACCCGCCGACTGGCTGACTATCGCGGCAAAGTGGTGGTGCTGTTCTTCGGATATACCTTTTGTCCGGACGTGTGTCCGACCACGATGGGTGAGACCGCCGCGGCGCTGAAGGCGCTGGGCAAGGACGCTGACCGGGTGCAGGTCTTGTTCGTCACGCTCGATCCCGAGCGCGATACGCAAGCGCTGTTGTCGAAGTATGTGCCGGGATTCGACCCGCGCTTCGTTGCGTTGCGCGGCAGTCGCGCTGACACCGATGCGCTGATCAAGGAGTTCCGTCTGGCAGCGCAGAAGGTGGGCGACGGGCCCAACTACACCATCGATCATACGGCGGGCAGCTACGTGTTCGACGCGCAGGGCCGTGTTCGGCTGTTTGTATCCTACGGTGGCGGCCCCGAAGCATTGGCCGCCGATCTGCGCCTACTGCTGGATGGCGCCTGAGCGCTGCTCAGATGGCGGCAGCCTCGGCTTCGAGCACCGTCCGCAACTTCTTCATCGCCTGCGACTCGATCTGGCGGATGCGTTCGGCTGACACGCCGTACTCGGCGGCCAGCTCGTGCAGGGTCGGGCCGCCGTCGTCGGACAGCCAGCGCGACTCGACAATGTGACGGCTGCGCGGGTCCAACGTCGACAGCGCCGCTTGCAGGCCCTCGCCGCCGAGATGGGCGCGTTGTGCAAGCGTGATTTGTGCCTCCGGGCCGCTGGCCTCGTCGGCCAGATATTGGATGGGGGCCATGCCGGCATCGTCGTCCTCGCCCAAAGGCTCGAGGGGAATGTCGCCGCCGCTCATGCGCAGGTCCATGTCGAGTACATCTTCGGTGCGGACGTCCAGTTTTCGGGCGATGGCCTCGGCGTCGCTGGCGCTGACCGCCCGGCTGTCGCCCTTGAGGCTACGCAGGTTAAAGAACAGTTTGCGCTGAGCTTTGGTGGTGGCCAGCTTCACCAGCCGCCAGTTGCGCAGAATGTATTCGTGGATCTCGGCGCGGATCCAGTGCATGGCGAACGACACCAAGCGCACTCCGCGCTCCGGGTCGAAGCGCTTGACCGCTTTCATCAAGCCGATGTTGCCTTCCTGCACCAGATCGGGTTGCGGCAGGCCGTAGCCGCTGTAGTTGCGGGCGATGCTGACCACCAGTCGCAGGTGGGACATCACCAATTGGCGGGCAGCGTCGAGGTCGTCATGGTCGCGCAGGGCGCGCGATAGGCGCAGCTCTTCGTCTGGCGTCAACATCGGCAGGCGATTGACCGCCGTCACATAGGCTTCAAAACTGCCCAGTGCGTTGGGCAGGGGCAGCAGCGGCAAGGTGGCTTGCATCGGTGCGAATCCTCCACTGAAACGGTTGAGCTGTTTGGCCAGCAACCCGAAAGTGCAAATTTAGCACTCTCTACCATCGAGTGCTAAGTCCTTCGATCAGTCTGCACCTTCCAGGTTCCCGTGCGCCTGCGCCAGATCAACTGGCGCGGGTCTTCAGCGGCGGTCGACAGCCAGCAAGTGCCGGGTGGCGCCCAGCCAGGCGGTGACCCAGCCGATGAGGACGCCCAGCATCAGATTGCCGAGGCCATCCAGCAGCGGCACCGAGGCCGGTGGCGTCGGCAGCCCCCAGCTGTTTGCCAGCGGGGCCAGCCAACCAGATACGGTAACCACCATCGCCTGCGCCAGCAGCCAACCCAGACCGGCTCCCAGCGCGCCGAGCAGGATCCCCCGTAGTACAAAGGGGCGCCGCACAAAAGCCGACGACGCGCCCAATAGCCGTAGCAACTCGATCTCGTGTTGCCGATCGGCCAGCTGCAGGCGAATGGTGTTGAACACGACCACCGCACTGCTGGTGAGCAGCAGCAGGATCAGGCCCTGCGCCAGGTTTCGCGCGGCATGCCCGATCTGCCGAACGCGCTCGGCAAACTTGCGGTCAGCCAACACCTCGTCCACTTCGGCGCGGGCCTTGATGCGAGTGATCAGAGCGTCCAGCGCAGCAGCCTCAAGGTGGGGCGAGACCGTGAGTACCAGTGCGTCAGGAAGCGGGTTGACGTCGAGGCCGGCCAGCAGGCGGTCGTCGCCGAGGTCTCGGGCCAGTTGGCGCAATGCGCGGTCACGGCCGACAAAGCGCACCGAGCTCACGCCACTCTGCGCGGATAGGCTGCGGGCGAGGGCGCTGTCGTCGCCGGCCGGGGCGCCGCTGCGAAGCAGCACCGTGATCTGCGGCGACAGGCCGGTGGTAGGCGACGCCAACTCGCCTACGCTGGCGCTGCCGATCCAGACCACCGCACACAGGCTCAGCCCGAAAGCGCAGGCCAGTGCAGCGAGATTGAATAGGGTTGCCACCGGCGACTGCCAGAGTGCGCGAACAGCGTTGGCGAGGGCCCGCCACCATTGACGGATCAGGCTCATCGACGGCCTCCAGTCGCGGTCGCGGGTCGACTCTCGGCGGCGTCTCCACTGCCGATGCGCAGTACCCGTCCGTCCAGTCGGTCGCGGAATGCCGGATCGTGGGTGGCCACCACCACCGTGGTGCCAACGCCATGAAAGGCGCGCAACATGTCGGCAATACCGGCGGCCTGTTCGGCGTCGAGATTGCCAGTCGGCTCGTCCGCGAGAATCAGGGCCGGGCGCGAGACCACGGCCCGGGCGATGCACACGCGCTGCTGTTCGCCACCCGACAGCGTCACGGGCCGCGCGCTCTCGCGGTGGCCCAGTCCGACCTTTTCGAGTGCGGCGCGGGCGCGTTTGCGCGCTTCGCTCAGGCTGTAGCCGGCGATGTCCAGCGGAAGCACCACGTTCTCGAGCGCGGAGCGGTCGGGCAGCAGCTTGTAATCTTCAAACACCAGACCGATCTTCTGCCGCACCAGCGCGAGCGCTCCGGCGTTGAGGCGGCTGGTGTCCTGGCCGAAGATCTGCACGCTGCCGGTGCTGGGTCGCTCCAGCCCGCCCATTAGCCTCAACAGAGTGCTTTTGCCGGCGCCCGAGGCACCCAGCAGAACCACCATCTCACCGCTGCCGACTTCAAGGCTGACATTGCTCAGGACATCGCCGCCGCCGGGGTAACGTTTACTGACGCGGGTGAGCGTGATCATGGCAACAGCGCCTCAACGAATTCGCTGGCGACAAACGGTTGCAGGTCATCCAAGCCTTCACCGATGCCGATAAAGCGCACTGGCACCGGTTTGGGTCCGCAAGCCAGCGCGACCAGCACGCCGGCCTTGGCGGTGCCGTCAAGCTTGGTCACCACCAGCCCGGTCACACCGACCGCTGCGTCAAAAGCGGCGATTTGCGCCAGCGAGTTCTGGCCGATGTGGGCGTCGATCACCAGCAGCACCTCGTGCGGGCCACTGGCATCGGCCTTGGCGATCACCCGTTTGACCTTGGCCAGCTCATCCATCAGGTGCAGCTGCGTCGGCAGGCGTCCGGCGGTGTCGGCGATGACGATGTCGGCGCCGCGTGCGCGTCCGGCGTTGATGGCGTCGAACACCACCGCAGCCGGATCCCCCGACGCTTGCGACACCACATCAATGCCGTTGCGCTCGCCCCACACTTTGAGCTGCTCGCGGGCTGCGGCGCGGAAAGTGTCCCCGGCCGCCAGCAGCACTGTTTGGCCGTGGCTCTGATACCAGCGCGCGAGCTTGCCGATGGAGGTGGTCTTGCCGCTGCCGTTAACCCCGGTGACCATGACAATGAAAGGCTTGGCGCGGCGTGTGTCGAGCGGCTGTTCGAGCACCTGCAGGCGCTGCAACAACGCTGCCCGCAGGGCACCGCGCAGCGCGTCGACATCGGTCAGCGCGTCGCGGGCGACGGTGCGCCGCAACTCGTCGAGCAGGGCGGTGGTGGCCGCGATGCCGACATCTGCCGCTAGCAGGGCGGTCTCGAGTTCGTCGTAGACCTCGGCGCTGATGGCCCGCCGGCCGTGCACCACGCTGCCCAGTGCTTCGCCGAGCGCGCCGCTGACGCGACCCAGACCTGCCTTAAGCCGCTCGCGCCAGCCGACCGTGGCCGATGAGGCGCCGGCGGCCGGGTCGCTGGCTGCGGATGACTTGCCGAAGAAACTAACCATGAGGACCGGGGTCGGAGGGGACTCTACAACCGTTGCATTCTAGCCCGCGTCCATGCTCACGACTCTGCGAAATCTGTTCTCCCTGACGTTCCTCATGGCGTCTTTGTCCCTCGCCGCGGCGCCCGCTTGCGCTGCCGACGCCGCCACGGTGGCCGAGACCACGCTTAAGAACGGCATGAAGGTGATCGTCCGGCCCGACCATCGTGCCCCCGTGGTGATGAGCCAGGTCTGGTACAAAATCGGTAGCGTCGACGAGTTCAACGGCACCACCGGCATCTCGCACGTTCTCGAACACATGATGTTTAAAGGCACCCGGAAGGTGCCGTCGGGCGAGTACTCACGTCGGGTGGCCGCTGCCGGCGGACGTGAGAACGCGTTTACCAGTCACGACCACACGGTCTACCACGCACAGATCGCCGCAAAATCCTTGCCGTTGGTGCTCGAGCTCGAGGCCGACCGCATGCGCAATCTGGTGTTGAACGAGGCCGAGTTCAAAAAAGAGATCAAGGTGGTGATGGAAGAGCGTCGCTGGCGGGTCGAGGATCAGCCGGGCAGTCTGGTGTACGAGACGCTGATCGGCACTGCGCTGCAGGCGCACCCCTACCGGATCCCAGTGATCGGGTACATGGACGATCTCAAGAACCTCGACATTGTTGACGTGCGCGCTTGGTACCGCCGTTGGTATGCGCCCAACAACGCGACGCTGGTGGTGGTTGGCGACGTCGAGCCGAAGGCGGTGTTCGCCCTTGCCGAGCGGTATTTTGGCGCGCTCAAGCCCTCCGTTCTGCCGGTCCGCAAGCCGCAGGCTGAACCCGCTCAGGCGGGCATTCGCCGAGTTCGAGTCAAGGGCGTGGCCGAGGAGCCCACTCTGACCATGGCTTGGCGAGTGCCAAGCCTCACCGATCCGGTCAACGATTGGAAGCCCTATGCGCTGGACGTGCTGTCGGGCATCCTGGACGGATACCCTGGCGCCCGCCTGAACACCCGGCTGGTGCGCGAACAGCGCGTGGCTCTGGACGTTGACGCCGGTTACGACGGCATCGGCCGCGGCCCGAGCCTGTTCATGATGGGCGGCTCGCCAGCACCGGGCAAGACTGTTGACGACCTCGAAGCAGCGCTGCGGCAACAACTGCGGCTGGTTGCCGACGAGGGCGTGAAGCCAGAAGAACTCGCCCGCACCAAAGCGCAGGTGATTGCCTCGCAAGTGTTTGCCCGCGACAGCATCAACGCTCAGGCGAGCATGATTGGACAGCTGGAGTCGTCAGGGCTGGGCCATCGCAGCGAAGACCTCCTGCTGGAGCGGATGCGTGCCGTCACCGCCGAGCAGGTGCAGCAGGTCGCCCGCGAGTTCTTCGTCGATGACGCTCTCACCGTGGCTGTGCTCGACCCGCAGCCGCTGCCCGCTGGCGCCAAGCCCAAAGGCCGGCCAGCCGGCGTCCGCGACTGATCATCAGCCGCGGCCCTTTTCAGAACCCTTCCGGAGATTCCCATGCGTTTTCTTGTCGCCCTGCTCGCCACGCTGTTGGCACCGCTGGCGCACGCTGCGCTGCCGATCCAGCACTGGCAGACCGCCACTGGCACCCGTGTCTACTTGATCGAGAACCACAGCCTGCCGATGCTGGATGTGAGTATCCAGTTTCGTGCCGGCAACGCCTGGGAGGGCGGCTTACCGGCCGGTACTGCCAGCCTGACCGCCGGCCTGTTCAGCGCCGGAACCGCCAAGCTGACCGAGCAGCAGATTTCCGACCGGCTGGCCGATACCGGTGCTCAATTGGCGCCGACGGTGGATGATGACCTTGCCGGATTTAGCCTGCGCACCTTGAGCAACGCCGTCGAGCGCGAGCAGGCGGTTGCGCTGTTGGCAGAGCTGTTGGCATCGCCAGGTTTTCCGCAGGCCGTGATTGAGCGCGAGAAGGCCCGCACCATCAGCGGTCTCAAGGAGGCCGAGACCAAGCCGGAGACCCTGGCCAGCCGCGCATTCAGCCGCGCGCTGTTCGGTGATCACCCTTACGGCCGCGACATGGATCCCGAATCGGTCGCCAAGATCACTCGCGACGATCTGCTGGCCTTTTATCAGGCGCGTTACAAGGCTCAGGGCGCGGTAATGGTGTTGGTCGGCGACATCGACCGCAGCGGTGCCGAGGCATTGGCCGAACGCGTCGTTGCCGGCCTGCCGCAGGGCGCGGCAGTCCCGTTCCAGATGGAGCCGGTGGCGGCGCTGACGCAGTCGAGCGAACAGCGCATCGACCATCCGGCGACGCAGGCACACATCCAGATTGGCCAGCCTGGCATGAAGCGCGGCGATCCCGACTACTTCGCTCTCTACCTCGGCAATTACGTTTTGGGCGGCGGCGGTTTTGTCTCGCGACTCACCGACGAGGTCCGGCAAAAGCGTGGATTGGCTTACAGTGTGTACAGCTACTTCATTCCGCGCTTGGAGAACGGGCCGTTCATGATCGGCCTGCAGACCAAGCGCGAGAGCGCCGACGAGGCTCTGGGTGTGGTTCGCAAGACGCTGCAGACCTTTGTTGCGCAGGGTCCGACCGAGGCCGAGCTCAAAGCCGCCAAGTCGAATCTGGTCAGTGGATTCCCGCTGCGCATCGATAACAACCGCAAGATCCTCGACTACGTCGCCATGATCGCCTTCCACAACCTTCCGCTGAGCTACATCGACGACTTCGTGCCTAACGTTGAGCGTGTTACGACGGCGCAGATCCGTGACGCCTTCCGGCGTCGCATCGCGGTCGACCGCATGGCTACTGTGGTGGTCGGAGGCGGCTCAGCGGAGTAAGTGCAGTGTCGCGGCCCCGCACTGCCGGTACAAGTCGTGGTGCGGGTGAGCTGCGCATCATCGGTGGCGAGTGGCGGCGCCGCCGTTTGGCAATCGCCGACGTCGAGGGGCTGCGGCCGACGCCCGACCGCGTGCGCGAAACGCTCTTCAACTGGCTTGGTCAGCACCTCGACGGCTTGCGCTGCCTCGACCTGTTCGCCGGAACCGGCGCGCTCGGCTTGGAGGCAGCCTCGCGCGGCGCGGCGGCGGTCCTGATGCTTGAGCGCGATGCGCGTGCTGCCCGGCAATTGCAGTCGAACTGCCAGGTGCTGGGTGCCGGACCGGTGGTGCAGGTGCTGCAGACCGATGCGTTACACTGGCTGGGCTCACGGCCGACCGCCGATCCGCAGGAGCGTTTTGATGTCGTCTTCCTCGACCCGCCCTATGCCCTCGACGCGCTGCAGCGCTGTCTGGACGCGCTGCCGCCGCTGCTCGCTGACGGCGCTCGTATCTACCTCGAAGACGACGCGCCACTGGTCGCGCCCAACGGTTGGACGCTATTGCGCCACGATCGCGCCGGCCGCGTCTTTTACGGTTTGCTGACATGCACGCCCCACGCCAGCGCATCGTTTACCCCGGTACCTTCGATCCCCTGACCCGCGGACACGAGGACCTGGTGCGTCGCGCCAGCCAGATGTTCTCGGAGGTGGTGGTCGGGGTGGCCGGCAGCAGCGGCAAGTCGCCACTGTTCAGCCTTAAAGATCGTGTGGCGCTGGCCCAAGAGGCCCTGCAAGGCATCAGCCATGTTCGCGTGCTTGGGTTTGAGGGCTTGTTGATCGATTTTTTGCAGCAGGAAGATGCGCGGTTCGTCTTGCGCGGCCTGCGTGCGGTGTCCGATTTTGAGTACGAGTTTCAGCTGGCGGGTATGAACCGGCGCATGCGGCCGGACATTGAGACGGTGTTCCTCACTCCGTCGGAGGAGTACATGTTCCTCTCCGCGACCATCGTCCGCGAGATTGCCCGGCTGGGTGGCGATGTCTCGCAGTTCGTCCATCCGTGCGTGGTAAACGCCTTGACTTCAAAACGGCGTTGAGTGCCGCGGGGGCAGGGGCTAACATGACGACTTACGCGAATCACTGGAGCGCTGCCGGATGTCCCTGCTGATCACCGACGAATGCATCAATTGCGATGTGTGCGAACCGGAATGTCCCAACTCGGCCATTTCGCAAGGCAAAGAGATCTATCAGATCGAGCCGGGCAAATGCACCGAGTGTGTTGGCCATTTCGACACGCCTCAGTGCGTCGAGGTTTGCCCGGTGAGCTGCATCATGGTCGACCCGCAACGCCCGGAGACCAAGGACCAGTTGCGCACCAAGTACGACCGGCTCATGGCCAGCGCCTGAGCCGCTAACGCTGACCGTCGGCGACGAAAGGATTGTCGTCGCGCTCATCGCCAAAGGTTGACATCGGGCCGTGTCCCGGCACAAACCGCACATCCCGACCGAGCGGCCAGAGTTTGCCCCGGATCGACGCCAGCAACTGTTGCGAGTCGCCGCGTGGGAAGTCGGTGCGCCCCACCGAGCCGCGAAACAAGACATCGCCCACCTGAGCCCACTGCGCCGTCCGGTTGAACAGCACGACGTGGCCGGGCGTGTGCCCCGGTGTGTGGTAGACCTCGAATTGCAGGTCGCCCAGTGTCAGCGTGTCGCCGTCGTTGAGCCAGCGGTCGGGGGTAAAGCTGCGCGGGCTGCCAAAGCCGAACCACTGCGCTTGCTGCGCCATGGCATCAATCCAGAACGCGTCTTCGCGCTGCGGGCCCTCGATCGGCACGCCGGTGCGTTCGCGAATCTCCAGCGCGCCGCCGCAGTGGTCGAGATGGCCGTGGGTCAACCAGACGGCGGATAGGGTCAGGCCGCGGCTCTTGACTGCCGCGAGCAGGCGGTCGACTTCGCCACCGGGGTCGATCAGTGCCGCCTGTAGCGTCTCGCTGCACCAGACCAAGGTGGTGTTCTGGGCAAATGGCGTAACTGGAATGACTTCGAACTCGAGCATGCCGCGATGCTAAGCCAGATTGAGTGCGGCCCGCCATCACGCCAGTTGCACCATAACAGTGCGCCAAGGCACTGGATGCACCGCAATGGGCATCTCTGTTTCGCTTGGCGCATGTCTCGGCACCACTGCGCATCGCATCTGTGCGGTTCGGGGGTGCATTGCACCAACTTGGTTCGTTTTTTGCTTGCTACAGTGCGGTTTTAATCCCATTAAAAAATATCACGCCCAACATGGATGCCTTCAAGACCTCCTCTGATGTTCTGTTCATTCTGCTCGGCGCCATCATGGTGCTCGCCATGCACGCCGGGTTCGCCTTTCTTGAGGTCGGTACTGTCCGCAAAAAGAACCAGGTCAACGCGCTAGTGAAGATCCTGGTCGATTTTTCGGTGTCGACCCTGGCCTACTTCTTTGTCGGCTACGGCGTCGCTTATGGCGTGAGTTTTTTCGCCGATGCCACGGCGCTGACTCAGAACGCCGGCTATGACCTCGTCAAGTTCTTCTTTTTGTTGACGTTTGCGGCGGCCATCCCGGCCATCGTCTCTGGGGGTATCGCTGAGCGGGCGAGGTTTGTGCCGCAACTGATCGCCACCGCGGTAATCGTTGGAGTGCTCTATCCGCTGTTCGAAGGCGTGGTCTGGAACAACAACTTTGGCTTGCAGCCGATGATCCAGGCGCAGTTCGGTCAGCCCTTCCACGATTTTGCCGGCAGCGTGGTGGTGCATGCCTTTGGCGGCTGGGTGGCGCTGGCGGCAGTCTTGCTGCTGGGGCCGCGCCACGGACGCTACCACCGCGACGGCGGGATGGCAGCGCATCCGCCCTCGTCGATCCCGTTTCTGGCCCTGGGTGCGTGGATTCTCGCAGTGGGTTGGTTCGGCTTTAATGTGATGAGTGCGCAAAAGCTCGAGATGGTCAACGGTCTGGTGGCGATCAACTCGCTGATGGCAATGGTCGGCGGCACCCTGGCTGCGTTGATCGCTGGGCGCAACGACCCCGGCTTCGTCCACAACGGGCCGCTGGCCGGATTGGTGGCGGTGTGCGCCGGCTCCGACGTGATGCACCCGTTGGGGGCGCTTGCCACCGGTGTGCTGGCCGGATTTTTGTTTGTCTACCTGTTCACCTGGACCCAGAACCGCTGGAAGATCGACGACGTGCTGGGCGTGTGGCCTTTGCACGGCCTGTGCGGCGCCTGGGGCGGCATCGCAGCCGGCATTTTTGGCAGCGCGGCGTTGGGGGGCTTAGGCACTGTGTCGATGGCCGCTCAACTGATCGGCACGCTGGGCGGCGTGGTGGTGGCGTTTGTCGGCGGTTATCTGATCTACAGTGCCATCCGCCAGCTGGGTCCCCTTCGCCTGGATGCTGAAGAAGAATACGAGGGCGCCGACCTGACCATCCACAAGGTCAGCAGCAGCCCCGACCGCGAGTCCCACTGGTAAGCGCCGCTCGCGGCGATCCGGTCAGATCAGCCGGACGCCGCGTGGCGTGCCGCCAGTCGTACGTAATGCGACGCCAGTTGCGGGAAGTAAGCGATCTCCTCGGGCGTGAGCGCCCGCATCAGCTTGGCCGGACGCCCCATGTAGAGGTGTCCGGATTCCAGCACCTTGCCTTCGGGCACCAGACTGCCGGCGCCGACGATCACGTGGGACTGCACTACGGCATGGTCCATCACCACGCTGCCCATCCCGATCAGCACTTCATCGTGGATGCGGCAACCATGCAGGATGCACTGGTGGCCAACTGACACCCGCTCGCCGATGGTCAGCTCAGCACCGTCGGGCTTGCGCGGATTTGGCGTGCTGACGTGCAGCATGCACAGGTCTTGGATGTTGCTGGCGGCGCCGATGCGTATCCGGTTCACATCCGCGCGAATCACGGTGTTGCACCACACCGAGACCTCGGCGCCGATTTCGGCATCGCCGATGATGACCGCACTGGCATGAACCCAAGCGCTGGCGTCAATGCGCGGCTGATGGGCCTCGAAGGGTTGGATGCGTGAGCCGGAACTCATGATTCCTTGCAGGGGTCTGGCAGGGGTCGCCAGTATAATTCGGCTCTCGCGGCCATGCTGCCGCGCAACATTCTCTGGAAACCGCTCCGATGACTTCGCTCCAAGACAACCCTCTGCGCCACTTGCGCGGCTTGCCACCCTTCGATCGCATTCAGGCTGAGCACGTGGTGCCGGCCATCGAGGCGCTGCTCGATGAGGCGCGGATTGCGGTTGAGGCCGCTGCCAAGGTGGAGTCGCCGACCTGGCAGAACCTGGTCGAGCCGATGGAAGATGCGCTTGAGCGTTTGGGCCGCAGCTGGGGCGTGGTGGCGCACCTCAACGCGGTAATGAACAGTCCGGAGCTGCGCGAGGCCTACAACGCCGTGCTGCCAAAAGTGAGCGCGTTCTACGCCAGCCTCGGCCAGGACGAACGCCTGCACCAGCGTTACAAGGCGATGCATGAAGGCCCCGAGTGGGCGCGCCTGACCGCGCCGCGTCGCAAGATCCTCGAAAACGAGCTGCGCGACTTCCGCTTGGGCGGTGCTGAGCTGCCGGCCGAGCACAAGGGCCGTTTTGCGGCAATCCAGGAGGAACTGGCGAGCTTGTCGGCCAAGTTCGAAGAGAACTTGCTCGACGCCACCAACGACTTTGGCTGGTTCACCGACGATGTCACGCAGCTTGCGGGCTTGCCGGAGGACGTGATCAGCGCTGCGCGCGCCGCTGCCGAGGCTGACAGCAAGCCCGGCTACAAGCTGACGCTGCATGCGCCCTCGTATTTGCCGGTGATGCAATACGCCGATAACCGAGACCTGCGCGCCACCATCTACCGGGCATATGCCACCCGCGCCAGCGAGTTCGGCAAACCCGAGTGGGACAACACCGACCTGATCCGTCGCATCGTCGAGTTGCGCCACGAGGAGGCGCAGCTGCTCGGTTTCGCCAACTACGCCGAGGTTTCGCTCGAGCCGAAGATGGCCGAATCGCCGGCGCAGGTGGCCGGTTTCCTGCGCGATCTGGCCGCACGCGCCAAGCCCTACGGCGAGCGCGACATGGCGGAGCTGCGCGGATTCGCCGCCGCCGAACTGGGCATCGACGTGCTCGAAGCTTGGGACGTGGCCTACGCCGCCGAGAAGCTGCGGGTCGCGCGCTACGCCTTCTCTGACCAAGAGGTGAAGCAGTACTTCCCTGAACACAAAGTACTCGAGGGCCTGTTCGGCGTCATCGAGGGGCTCTACGGCCTATTTGTGATGCCAGATGCGGCACCGGTTTGGCACCCCGACGCGCGCTTCTACAAGCTCACCGACCGCGACGGCACGCTGGTTGGCCAGTTCTACCTCGACCTCTACGCGCGCCAGAGCAAGCGCGGCGGCGCCTGGATGGACGATGCCATCTCGCGGCGTCGCGCCGGGGCCGGCATCCAGACGCCGGTGACCTACCTCACTTGCAACTTTTCCGGCCCGGTCGACGGCAAGCCCGCGCTGTTCACGCACGACGAGGTCATCACCCTGTTCCATGAGTTCGGCCATGGCCTGCATCACCTGCTGACGCAAATCGAGGACCTTGGCGTGTCCGGCATCCACGGCGTGGAGTGGGACGCGGTCGAGTTGCCGAGCCAGTTCATGGAGAACTTCTGCTGGGAGTGGGGCGTTCTGCAAGGCATGACCGCGCACGTCGAGACCGGCGAGCCGCTGCCGCGCGCGCTCTACGACAAGATGGTCGCCGCCAAGAACTTCCAGAGCGGCATGATGACCCTGCGCCAGATCGAGTTTTCGCTGTTCGATATGCAGTTGCACGGCGAGGTGCCGGGCCGCAGTGCCATGGACATCCTGCGCGAGGTGCGCGCGGAAGTGGCGGTGATGCATCCGCCCGAGTTCAACCGCTTCCCCAACAATTTTGGCCACATTTTTGCCGGTGGCTACGCGGCCGGCTACTACAGCTACAAGTGGGCTGAGGTGCTGTCCGCCGACGCCTACGCCGCCTTCGAGGAGGCCGGTGGCTTGAATGCCGAGGTCGGCCAGCGCTTCTGGCGCGAGATTTTGGCCGTGGGCGGATCGCGTCCGGCGATCGAATCGTTCAAAGCTTTCCGCGGGCGCGAGCCGAGTCTGGAACCGTTGTTGCGGCACAACGGGATGACGGGGGCTTAAGGCCCGCGAGACCTGCCGCCATGAAACTCGCCGCCTGGAACGTCAACTCGCTCAAGGTTCGCCTCGACCAGGTGCTCGAGTGGCTGGCGCAGCACCAGCCCGACGCGCTGTGCCTGCAGGAGACCAAGCTCGAAGACGCCAACTTTCCGGTCGAGGCCTTTCGAGAGGCTGGTTGGCAGGTGGCCTACACCGGCCAGAAGACCTACAACGGCGTCGCCATCGTGAGCCCGCACGCCATCGAGGATGTGCAAGCGGGCATCCCTGGGTTCGCCGACGAGCAAAAGCGCTTGATCGCCGGTACGGTGAACGGCGTTCGCGTGGTCTGCGCCTACATGCCCAACGGGCAGGCGGTGGGCAGTGACAAGTACGCCTACAAATTGGCCTGGCTCCAGGCGCTGCACGACTGGCTCCGCGGCGAGGTGGCGGCGCATCCGCATCTGGCGCTGCTGGGCGACTACAACATCGCCCCGGACGACCGCGATGTGCACGATCCGGCGGCTTGGGCCGGGCAGGTGCTGTGCTCCGAGCCGGAGCGCGCCGCGTTCCGCAGCGTCCTCGACCTCGGCTTGGCCGACAGCTACCGTTTGTTCGAGCAGCCGTCAGCCACGTTCTCGTGGTGGGACTACCGGCAGGGCGGTTTCCGCCGCAACCTCGGCCTGCGAATCGACCACATCTTGCTTACGCCGGATCTCGCTCGGCGCTGCACCGCAGCCGGCATCGACACTGGCCCGCGTAAGCACGAGCGGCCGTCCGACCACGCGCCCGTGTGGGCGGAGCTTGCCGCCGGCGGCGACTAGAACTCGTACTCGGCTTGTAGGCGCAGGGTGTTGTTGGGTGCGCCCGACGACAGCCCAACCAGCCACGCGGCGTTGTAGCGAATCGCCTGACGACCTTCCAGCGGAATCTTCCCGAAGATCGCCGGCCCGGCGCGGTGGTTCTGTTCGCGGCTGGGCGCCCAGTTGTCCCAGCGTCCACCCGGATCGCCCATCGCCTGCACGCCAAACTGCAGGTCCGGCCTCCAGCGGTACTTGGCCTGCAACTGATACAGAAACTCGGTGCCATGCGACTCGCGGGAGTCGATGTAGCTGCGCAGCAGCGGGTTGAAGTTGATCTGCACCCGGCCGATGTCGGTTTGTAGCAGCGGCCCCCATTTGACCTCCCAGCCACTGCCGGGGCCTTTGGGCTTTTCGATTTCCAGCAGAAAGCCGGTCTCGAACGGGTATTGGCCGGTTTCGGTCAACTGAAAGCGGTTTTCCCATTCGACCGCGTCGTAGTACGTGCCATTGCCTTCGTTCTTAGCTTTGACGTAGATCTCGGTGAACCAGCGGCTGGTAACTCCGTAGCCAAAGCCGATGGTGGCAGCGCTTTGACGAGGATGTGTGTCGGCGGTGCCGGCTTTGAAATCGATTTCGCGCTCGCCCTCTTGGACCAGCGGCGAGTAGATGTAGTCGGCGGGGCTGGCCAGAGCCAGCAATGGGCAAAGTGAGAGCGTCGCGGCGCTCAGCCGAAGGGTTGTTCTCATGAGTGTTTCTCGATTAGAGACTTGAGGCCGCAGCCAAAGCCGAGCCAGCGTGCGTGCTTCGCGATGACTCAGGCGGGTGACGGTGCCGACGGAGATGGCAGGCGCCGTACCAGTTCCATCGCGATTACAACCGCCGCCAGCATAGTCGCGTAGAACACGACCTCGATACCGGAAGGCATGGCCCGATAGCCAGCCAGTGCATTCAGCGTGCGACCGATGACCGAGCCGTCAGGCAGCCAGGCCGAAAGGTCCCACAAGGGCGCGGCCAAGGTTGGCAGTAGGTCGGCTTGGCTCAGGAAGCGCGCGCCTTGACTGGCCATCTGCGCAGCCAAGAGGGCGATCAAGCCATTGGTCACGGCGAAGAACGCTTTCATCGGCAGGCGCACTGCACCGGCATAGAGGATGTAGCCGGCTAGGGCACCGCCGGCCAATCCGGCCAATCCGCCGAGTGCCACTTGAAAGGCGCTCTGCTCGCCGCCGGCCAGCAAACCGTAGAGAAACAGCACCGTCTCCGAACCCTCGCGCAACACGGCTAAAGCGATCACCGTGCCCAGCGCCGAGAAGGCCGCGCTGCCGCTGGCGACCGCCTGGCCCACCTGCCGCGCCGAGGCGGCTAGTTCTCTGCCGTGGCGAGCCATCCAGATGCAGTGCCAGGCCAACATGGCGGCGGCGATCATCACCACTCCAGCGTTGAACAGCTCGCGGCCGTAGCCCTCGGCCAGGTTGGCAATCTCGTCAGCACCCAGCGCGACCAGCACCGAACCCGCAACGCCGGCCATAACGCTGCCGACGATCCAACGCGCACGGCCGGGTAGCCCGCGGGTGGCAGCGGCGATGATGCCAATGATGAGCGCGGCTTCCAGGCACTCGCGAAAGACGATGACGGCGGAGTTGAGCATGGTCGGTCAGTCTCCTTATTCGGCGATCACTACGCCTTGCGCAGTCTTGGCGTTGAATTCGCCCATGAACGGGTACTTGCCGGGCTTCAGCGGGCCGATGAAGAAGGTGGCTGTGCCGCCCGCGGTGACCACTTTTTCGCGGTTCAGCGAGTCGCTGTGAAATTCTTCCGGAGTGCTGTCGAGGTTGCGTAGCGTGATCTTGACGCGTTGGCCGGCCGGCACCTTGATCTCGGTGAGGTCAAAGCGGTGATCCTTGAGCGTCAGATTGACTTCAGGATCGGCGGCAAGAGCCCCAGTGGCCGCGAGTGACAGCAGGAGAGAGGCAGCGATGCAAGAGATTTTCATGGTTTCAAAGGTCTGAGGTGAAGGCAGAAATTGCTTGGTTCGAATAATGGTAGTCATTCTCATTTAGATTGTCAAGGCGAAGGCTTGCCAGCCCTGCTCAGTGAATCGGCGGAGTCATCGCACCATCGCGCCGTGGCAGCGGGCCTTTACGGGCTCAGGATTAGCGCAGATTCGCGGGCGGTTTCGCGTGTGCATGCACCCAAGCGGGCAGAGCCGGGGCTCTCGCTTTGACCACCCGCACCTGCTCGCGCCAGTCCGGCTGATGCCTGGCCACTTCGGACCAGAAAGCGCGCGAATGATTCATGTGCACCGTGTGTGCCAGTTCGTGGACCAACACGTACCGCACCGCGTCGGGCGGCAGCATCAGCAATTTGGCGTTAAGGCTGATACGTCCGCTGCTGCTGCAACTGCCCCAGCGGCTTCGCTGCAGACGCACGCTGACCGTCGTGTAGCGGTGTCCAGTGTCGGCGGCCACCAGCGCCAGCCAGTCCGGCAGATGGCGGCGCCCCTCGGCCTTGAGCCAGTGTTGGAGGGCGGCGATGGCGTCCAGCGCGCGGCCGTGGGTGAGTGTCAGCCGTTGCTGCTGGGTTGAGCGGATCAGTCGCGCGTCAGCACCAGGCTCCCAAGCCACAGTCCAGCGGCTGTCTACCGCCGGCAGCTCGATCACTTGTGGCAGCAGTTGTATGCCCGCGTCGCGTCCCGCTGCACCAACGATCCAGTCGAACAGTCCCATGCACGGGTTCAGCGGTTCCAACGCGCAGCGGCGTTGTCGTCGCTGTCGCGCGCCTCGACCCAGCGTCCGCCAGAAGCGGTGGTCTCGTGTTTCCAGAACGGCGCGCGGGTCTTGAGGTAGTCCATGATGAATTCGCAGGCCGCGAACGCTTCGCCGCGGTGGGCGCTGGCGGTCAGCACCAGAACGATCGGGTCGCCCGGATGCAAGGGGCCGACGCGATGGATCACGGTCGTGCCCATGAGTGCCCAGCGCCCGTGAGCTTCTGCGACGATGTCGGCGAGCGCCGACTCGGTCATGCCGGGGTAGTGTTCGAGGGTCATCGCTTGCACTGCGTCGCCGTTGTTCTGGTCGCGCATCAGCCCGACAAAACTGGCGATTGCGCCGATGCCACGGTCGAGCGCGGCCAGCCGAGCGGTCTCGGCACCGACGTCGAAGGCTGCCGTTTGCACGGCGATGCGATCGCGCTCAGCCACCGGTCACTGGCGGAAAGATCGCCACCTCGTCGCCTGCGCGCAGCGGCTGGTCGCGTCCACTGACGGTTTGGTTGACAGCGACGCGGAAGTTGCGACCGGCGCTCAGCTCGTCGGCCCAGACGCCGCCGCGCCCCTGCAGCGTGGCCAGCAAGCCGTCGACAGTGGCCGGCTCGGGCATGACTACGGTCTCGCGGTCTCGGCCGAACGCTTCGCGCAAGCGGGCGAAGTAGAGCAGGTTGAGCGCGGCTGGGTTGAGCATGGTCTAGCGGCGCGCGTCCGGGCCGGGTGTGGCGCGGGCGACGACGAACCGCGCTACCGCGATCGGATCGTTGAGGTCGAGCGTCGGCAGCGGCGTATCCACCGGCGCATCGCAGGCGACAGCGAGGATGTGCGGATCGTTGGCTGACAGTAGCGGGTGTCCGAGGGCCGGCCGGTGCACTTCGAGCTTGGGCAGCGGGTCGCGCTTGAAGCCCTCCACCAGCACCAGGTCGGCGTCATCCAAGTGGCTGAGCAACTCGCTTAGAACGGGCTCGTCATCGCCACGCAGCTCGTGCATCAGCGCCCAGCGCCGACCGCCACTGACCAAGACCTCGCGGGCACCGGCTTGGCGGTGACGGTGGCTGTCTTTGCCAGGCTGGTCGATGTCGAAGTCGTGGTGGGCGTGCTTCACCAGCGACACGCGCAGACCTTGGTCGACCAGCACCGGAATGACCTGCTCGATGAGGGTGGTCTTGCCGCTGCCGGAGAAGCCGGCAAAGCCGAAGATGCGCATGAGGACGAGCGGGGCGGGCCGCAGCAAAACATGATGAGTAGAGTTTAGCAGCGGTCAGCCGGCATCCCTTGGCGGGCTCGGTCAGACAGACGATGCGCTGCGGCATATACTGTACATAATGACAGTATCTCATCCGCCCCCGCCTGAATATGCCGAACTGGTCTGCGCTTCGGCCTTCAGTTTCCTGCGTGCCACGGCCCAGCCGGCCGATCTGGTGCGTCGTGCGCAGGCGCTCGGCTATCAGGCGTTGGCACTCACCGACTTGTGTTCGGTCGCGGGTGTGGTGCAGGCGCATCAGGCGGCTCGCGCGTGCGGGCTGCGGTTCATCACCGGTGCGCGGTTCGAACTCGCTGAGCAACTGCAATTGGTTTTGCTGGCCAGCGACCGCCAGGGCTACGCGACCCTGTGTCGGTTGATCACCGCGGTGCGTATGGCTGGCGACAAGACCAGCCACGGTCTGCGCTGGCAGCAGCTCGACGACGGCGCGCCGGGCTGTCTGGCGATCGTTTTTGCCGACACGCCGCAACAGGTCGAGGCGGCCGCGCCGTTGACACGCCGCATGCCCGGACGCGCCTGGCTGGGCGTGCGCCGTCTGCTGCGCGACGATGCGTGCGAGGACATCGCCGCCTGGGACCGCGTCGGTGAGGCGCTGGGTCTGCCACGGGTGGCGATTGGCGACGTGGCGCTGCTGCACCGGCGCGACAAGGCGCTGCACGACACGCTCACCGCCGTGCGTTCGGCTTGTCGCGTCGACCAAGCCGGATTCGCGCTCGATGCCAACGCCGAACGCCACTTACGCCGGCGCGAGCGGCTGGCTGGTCTGTTTCCGTCCAACTGGCTGGCGCAGAGTGTGGCCATTGCGCAGCGCTGCAATTTCGACCTGTCGACCTTGCGCTACGAATATCCAGAAGAACTGGTGCCGGTTGGGCAGACGGCCGATGCGCATCTGCGGGCGCTGACGGCGGCGGGTTTTACCGAGCGGTTCGGCGTGGACTTGCAGACGCAGGCCACCGACGATGGCTTTGCGGCCGTTCGCCACCAGATCGAGACCGAGCTGCGCCTTGTCGCCGAACTCGGCTACGCGCACTTTTTCCTCACCGTCGAGGACATCGTCCGCTTCGCCCGCAGTCGCAGCATCCTCTGCCAGGGGCGCGGCTCAGCGGCCAATTCGGCGGTCTGCTATTGCTTGGGCATCACCGCCGTCGACCCGGTGCGGGGCAATCTACTGTTCGAGCGCTTTGTCTCGAAAGAACGCGACGAGCCGCCCGATATCGACGTTGACTTCGAACACCAGCGGCGCGACGAAGTGATCGCTTACATCTACGGTAAGTATGGTCGTGATCGTGCCGCGCTGGCCGCTACGGTGATCCGCTACCGCCGTCGCAGCGCTTTGCGCGACGTCGGACGAGCGCTGGGCATCGACGCCGCCACCCTCGACCGGGTGAGCGCCGGCTTGGCCCGCTGGGACCACGACCTGATCCCACTCGAGGCGCTGGCCGAGGCCGGTCTTGATCCCGCCGACCGCCGCACGCGTCAGTGGCTGGCGCTCACCGAACGCCTGATCGGCCTGCCGCGGCACCTGTCGCAGCATGTTGGTGGCTTTGTCATTTCGCGCGGGCCTCTGCACGAGCTGGTGCCGGTGGAGAACGCGCGCATGGCTGGCCGCTCGGTGATCCAGTGGGACAAGGACGACCTCGAGGCACTGGGTCTGCTCAAGGTCGACGTGCTGGCGCTGGGCATGTTGTCGGCGCTGCGACGCGCTCTTGATCTGCTGCGGTCACATCCCGACTGGCGTGGCCGCGAGTTGGCGCTGCACACCCTCCCGCCCGAGTGTCCGGCGACCTACGCCATGCTGCAGCGCGGCCAGAGTCTGGGCGTGTTCCAGGTCGAGTCGCGGGCGCAAATGAACATGTTGCCGCGGCTCAAGCCGGCAACCTTCTACGACCTGGTCATCGAGGTTGCAATCGTTCGACCTGGGCCGATCCAAGGCGGGATGGTGCATCCCTATCTGCGCCGCAAGCAGGGCCAGGAGCCGGTGACCTACCCGTCGCCCGACGTCCGCCACGTCCTGCAACGCACCTTGGGTGTGCCGATCTTCCAGGAGCAGGTGATGCAGCTGGCTATGGTCGCCGCGGGTTTCACCGCCGGCGAGGCCGACCAGCTGCGCCGCGCCATGGCGGCTTGGAAGCAGAAGGGTGGTCTGGGGCATTTCGAGCGCCGGCTCAAGGCTGGCATGGCCGAGCGTGGTTACGACCCTGATTTTGCCGACCGCTTGTTTGAGCAGATCAAAGGATTCGGCAGCTATGGCTTTCCCGAGAGCCACGCTGCGAGCTTCGCACTGCTGGTCTACGCGTCGGCTTGGCTTAAGTGCCACCACCCGGCGGCGTTTGCTGCGGCGTTGCTCAACAGTCAGCCGCTCGGTTTCTACAGCCCGGCGCAGATTGTTGACGAGGCGTGGCGGCAAGGGGTGACCGTGCTACCGGTGGACGTGCAGACCAGCGACTGGGATTGCACGCTGGAGCCACCTGACGCGCATCGACCGGCCTTGCGTTTGGGCTTGCGGCAGGTGCGCGGACTGCCGCAAGTGGCGGCGCAGGCGCTGGTGGCGGCACGTGAATGCGGCGGCGCTTTCGCCAGCGCCGAGGACCTCGCCCATCGCGCGGGACTGAGGCGTGGTGCACTCGACGCACTGGCGGCCGCAGGGGCCTTGCAGCGGATCAGCCAGAACCGGCGCCATGCGCGTTGGCTGGCGGCCGGCATCGAGACGGCGACGCCCTTGTTCGCAGCGCCCGGCGATCGCCAGTTGCCCTTGCTGGATCCGCCGCGCGAGGGCGAGGAGATCGCGGCCAGCTACCACGCCACCGGCGTCAATCTTGGCCGTCACCCACTGGCGCTGTTGCGCCTACACCTGCAGCGTGGGCGCTGGCGCAGCGCCGCCGATTTACAGCTGACGCGCAGTGGAGCGGTGTGTCGGGTGGCCGGCCTCGTCACCTGCCGGCAGCGGCCGGGTACCGCCAGCGGCGTTATCTTCGTCACGCTGGAGGACGAGACCGGCAGCGCGAATGTCATCGTCCGCGCCAGTCTTGCCGAGCACCAGCGCGAGCCCCTGCTGCGGGCGCGCCTGCTGGGTGTGACCGGCACTGTCGAGCGCGCGGGTGCTGTGGTTCACCTGCTGGCTGGTCGGCTCACCGATCTGTCTGTCCACCTCGGTCAACTGACCGTGCCGTCGAGGGATTTCCACTGAGGCGAGCCCCTATAATCGGGGCATCTTCCACCGTCACGCTCGTTCGGGCGCTTACGCCATGACGCCGGGTCTGCTGTCGGTCCTGCTGCTGCTTGCCGGTGCCGTGCTGGCGGTGGTGGTGGTGCGCACGCTGCGACTGCCGGCTTTGTTCGGTTACGTGCTGGTGGGAGTGGCGCTGGGCCCCAACGCACTGGGTTGGGTGAAGCCCTCGCACCAGACCGAGACGCTGGCCGAGTTCGGCATCGTCTTCCTCATGTTCACCCTCGGCCTCGAGTTCAGCCTGCCCCGCTTGCGTGGGATGCGCAGGGTGGTGTTCGGTCTCGGCGGTCTGCAGTTTCTGCTCACTGTGGCGGCTGTTCTGGCGGTCGCGCTGCTGGCCGGCGTTGACTGGCGCGCAGGTGTCGTGCTCGGCGGCGCATTGGCGATGTCATCGACAGCGATGGTCGGCAAGTTGCTGGTGGAGCGCGCCGAACTCGACGCCACCCACGGTCGCCTGACCATGGGTGCGCTGCTGTTTCAAGACCTCGCAGTGGTGCCGCTGCTGATCCTGATTCCAGCACTGTCGGGCGAGGGCCCCGACCTGCTGCCCACCCTCGGCGCGGCCCTGCTCAAGGGCGTGTTGGCGCTGGCGCTGATCATCGGCGTGGGGCAACACGTGATGCGTAAGTGGTTCCATCTGGTGGCCCGCAAGCGCTCTGAAGAGCTGTTCATGCTCAACGTGCTCCTCACCACTCTGGCGCTGGCGGCCCTGACCGAGACCGCTGGTTTGTCGGCGGCGCTGGGGGCTTTCCTCGCCGGCATGCTCATCTCCGAGACCGAGTACCGCTATCAGGTGGAGTCGGATATCCGGCCGTTCCGTGATGTCTTGCTGGGCATCTTCTTCGTCACTGTCGGCATGCACCTTAATGTGCTGGGGGTATTGGCCGAATGGCAGGAGGTTGCGGTGCTCACGCTCGGTCTGATGCTGGGCAAGGGCGTACTGGCGGCGCTGGCCGCGCGCGCCGTTCACAGTGATCGGCTGGCCTGCGTCCGCACCGGCATTTATCTGGCCCAGGCGGGTGAGTTCGCCTTGGTGCTGCTGTCGTTGGCCGAGGACGGCGGAGTATTGACGCCGACCGTGATCGCCCCCGTGCTGCCGGCCGTCATCCTGTCGATGTTGGCGACGCCGATCTTGATTGAGCATAGTCCGCGCCTGTTGCGCCGTTTCAATGGCGCCGAATGGATGAGTCAGGCGCTGCAGATCCACCAGATCGCCATGCGCTCGATGGGTGCCGATCGCCATGTGGTGATTTGCGGCTACGGACGCACCGGCCAGCAACTCGGGCGCGTGCTGGCGCGCGATGAGGTCGGTTACATCGCGCTCGACACCGACCCGCGACGGGTCAGTGCGGCCGTTGCGGCCGGCGAGTCGGTGGTGTTTGGCGACGCGGCTCGTCGCGAAGTGTTGCAGGCGGCCGGTATCCAACGTGCCAAAGCGCTGGTCATCACCTTTGCCGAGACGCCCGCCGCACTGGCCGTGCTCGCGCAAGCGCAGGCGCTGCGGCCCGACCTGCCAGTGCTGGTGCGAACCCGTGACGATCGCGACATCGAGCGGCTGCGCGCTGCCGGCGCCACCGAGGTGGTGGCCGAGGTGATGGAGGCCAGTTTGATGCTGTCGAGCCAAGCGCTGATGCTCGCCGGCGTGCCGCTCAACCGGGTGCTGCGCGAAATCCGTGACATGCGCGAGCAGCGCTACGAGTTGTTTCGCGGCTTCTTCCATGGCATTACCGACGACGAGGACGCCGCCGCGCCGCGCTTGCATGCCCTGCAATTGCCGCCGTCGGCGCGGGTGGTGGGGCGTCGCATCGACGCCTGCGGGCTCGACTCGACCGGTGTCGTCGTTAAGGCGATCCGCCGTGGGCCCGGTCCGGCGCTCGTGCTCGAACCCGGGCTGTTGCTGCAGGCCGGTGACACGCTGGTGTTGCTGGGCACGCCGCAGCAGCTCGACGCCGCCGAGCTCACCCTGATTTGAGGGGGCGTCGGCCTGCCGTGCAAGCGGTTCGTAAGCTCGCTGCTGCTAGAATCCGCCCTTGTTCGTGACTTGCCGGAGATCCGCCAATGGCGGCTGACACGCTGGTCGACATTCGCAACCTCGAGTTCGCGTATGGCGCCCGCCAGATCCTGACTGGTATCAGCATGACCATGAAGCGGGGTCAGGTGGTGGCCATTATGGGCGGCTCGGGCTGCGGCAAGACCACTTTGCTCAAGCTTATCAGCGGCACCCTGCGGCCGAGCTCGGGCGAGGTCGTGGTCAATGGCGAGGCGGTGCACCTGATGGACACCGATGGCCTAGCGCGGCATCGCCGCAAGCTCGGCGTGCTGTTTCAGTTTGGTGCGCTGTTCACCGACCTGTCGGTGTTCGACAACGTCGCCTTCCCGCTGCGCGAGCACACCGACTTGCCCGAGGAGCTGATTCGCGACCTGGTGCTGCTCAAGCTGCACTCGGTCGGTTTGCGCGGCGCGCACGCCTTGATGCCGCACCAGTTGTCCGGCGGCATGGCGCGTCGCGTGGCGTTGGCACGCTCGATCGCGCTCGACCCGGCGCTGGTGTTGTTCGACGAGCCCTTCACCGGCCTCGACCCCATCTCGCTCACCGTCACCGGCAACCTGATCCGCCGCCTCACCGATACCCTGGGCATGACCTCGGTGGTGGTTACCCACGATGTCGCCGAGTCGCTGAAGATCGTCGACGAGGTCTATTTCATTACCGACGGCCGCATCGCCGCGCACGGCACACCGGCCGAGGTGCGCGACACCCGCGACGCCTTTGTCCACCAGTTCATTTACGGCGAGGAAGACGGCCCGATGCGCTTCCACTTCCCTGGCGGATCAATGGACGCCGATTTTGGTCTGGGGGGCGCGCGTGCTTAAAGCATTGGCCTCGGGCTTCTCGCACATTGGCCGCTCGGTGGTCGAAGGTACTTGGCGTCTGGGCTACGCCAGCCGCTTTCTGGCGCTGGTGCTGCTGCGCTCGGGGCTCAGTTTCGGTCGTTTCAGCCTCGTGGTTCGCAAGGTCTACTTCAGTGGTGTGCAGTCGCTGATCATCATTCTGGTGTCGGGTCTGTTCGTGGGCATGGTGCTGGGCTTGCAAGGCTATGAGACGCTGGTGCGCTATGGGTCGGCCGAGGCACTGGGGACTTTGGTGGCGCTCTCGCTGGTTCGCGAACTGGGTCCGGTGGTGGCGGCCCTGCTGTTTGCCAGCCGCGCTGGCAGCGCCATCACCGCCGAGATCGGCCTGATGAAGGCGACCGAGCAGTTGTCGGCGATGGAGGTGATGGCGGTTGATCCGATCGCCCGGGTGGTCGGGCCGCATTTCTGGGGCGCGGTTATCTCGATGCCTCTGCTGGCGGCGATGTTCTCGGCGATCGGCGTGTTCGGCGGCTACCTGATTGGTGTGGTGTTGATCGGCGTTGACGACGGCGCCTTCTGGAGCCAGATGCAGGCTGCGGTCGATTTCCGTCACGACGTGATGAACGGCATCATTAAAAGCGCGGTGTTCGGTTTTGCCGTGGCGGCGATCGCGACTTTTGAGGGCTACGACGCACCACCCACCGCTGAGGGCGTCAGTGGTGCCACCACCCGCACCGTGGTTACGTCGGCTTTGGCCATTCTGGCGCTCGATTTCGTGTTGACGTCATTCATGTTCACCGGGCAATAGGCCCATAGCGAGACAGTTATGAACAGAACTATTGTGGATATGTGGGTCGGGATCTTCGTGGTGGCCGGCTTGGGCGCGATCCTGCTGCTCGCACTGCGGGTTGGCAACGCCAGCGCCACCTTCAATGTGTCGGATACGTACAGCGTCTACGCCGACTTCGAGAACATCGGCGGGCTTAAGGTCCGCGCGCCGGTGAAGAGCGCGGGCGTGGTGGTGGGGCGTGTCGCCAACATTCAGCTCAACAGTCAGACCTACAAGGCGCGCGCCGAACTGGCGATCGACAAGCGCTACCAGTTTCCGGCCGACACCTCGGCGGCGATCCTCACCGCAGGTCTGCTCGGCGAGCAGTACATCGGTTTCGACGCGGGTGGTGACGTCGAGAACCTGAAACAGGGGTCGGTGCTGCAGATCACCCAGTCGGCGATCGTGCTGGAGAAGCTGATCAGCCAGTTCCTCTACAACAAGGCGGCCGAAGGTGGTTCATCCGACAAGGCGGCCGAGGCCAAGTAGCTACGTCACAAAACCTTATCCCTAGGGAGACTTTACGATGCTGTTTAGGAAACTCTTGCTGGTGCTCGGTCTGGCCCTGTTTGCCGGAGCCCCTGCGCACGCGGTGGATGACAATTTGCCGCCCAATGTCATCGCCAAGCGCGCCAGCGAGGACGTCATTACCGCGCTTGCGAAGGATCCGGCGCTAACCAAGGACAAGCCGCGGGCGCTGGCTTTCATCGACGAGAAGATCCTGCCCTACTTCGACTTTCCGGCCATGACCCGGTTGGCGGTCGGCCGCGCTTGGCGCGACGCTACGCCCGAGCAGCAGGCCAAGCTGACGCAGGAGTTCCGCACCCTGCTGGTGCGCACCTACTCGGCCTCGCTGGAGACGCTCAAGGGTTCGGAGATGGACTTCCGTCCGGTCAACCTGGCGCCCAACGACAAGCGCGCTGTGGTCAAGGGCGTGGTCAAACGCCCGGGCATGCAGCCGCTGGCGTTCGAAATGGCTGTCGAGAAGCAGCCCGAGGGTTGGCGCGTTTACGACCTCGCCATCGAGAACCTGAGCTTGGTCACCAATTACCGCAGCGATTTCGGCAACGTGGTCCAGCGCGATGGCGTCAATGGGCTGATCAAGTCGCTGGCTGAGCGCAACGGTTCGGCCGCGTCCAGCAAGTGAGTGTGACGCCGCTGACCATCACCGGATCGCTGACGGTCGACGAGTCGGCGGCGGTGCTGCGGGCGGCGAAGGCGGCGATGGATGCCGGCTGCCGGCACATCGATGTCAGCGGGCTCGAGGTGGTTGATTCGTCGGCGGTCGCGACGCTGTTGGCGAGCCGTCGCTACGCCTTGCAGAACGGCTTTGACATCACGTTTTCACCGCTGCCCCAAGCCTTGACCGGGTTGGTGGGGCTGTACGAGGTCGGCGGGCTATTGAGCCGGTCGGGCGCGTGACCACGCCGGCGATCGACATCCGCGGGCTGGTCAAAACCTACGGTTCGCTGCGCGCGCTCGATGGCGTCGATCTGACGGTTGCACCGGGTGAGTTCTTCGCCTTGCTCGGCCCCAACGGCGCGGGTAAGACCACCCTAATCAGCATCCTTGCCGGTTTGGTGCGTCCGACCGCGGGCAGCGTGCGGGTGATGGGCGTGGACGTGGTCGGCGATGGCCCCGAAGCCAGACGCCAACTGGGTGTGGTGCCGCAAGAGTTGGTGTTCGACCCCTTCTTCACGGTTCGCGAGACCTTGCGCATCCAGTCGGGTTACTTCGGCCTGTTGCGCAACGACGATTGGATCGACGAGCTGCTGGCGGCCTTGGAGCTCACCGACAAGGCTGACACCAATATGCGGCGCCTCTCCGGCGGCATGAAGCGGCGGGTGCTGGTCGGGCAGGCGCTGGTGCACCGGCCGCCGGTGATTGTGTTGGACGAGCCCACCGCCGGGGTGGACGTGGCCTTGCGCCAAGGTTTGTGGGCGCTGATGCGGGGCCTGAATGCCGAAGGCCACACCATCGTCCTCACCACCCACTATCTCGAAGAGGCCGAAGAGTTGTGTGGCCGCGTCGCCATGCTCAAGCAGGGCAGCTTGGCTGCGCTGGCACCCACCCAGCAGTTGCTGGCGCGCTATGCGCAGCGTCAGGTCTGGTTGCGCCTGAGTGACGCTGACCGCCTGCCAGCCGGCCTCGCATCGCGCTTCACGTCGGCCGACGGCGGCTGGCTGGCCGATCTGGCAGATATCGGCGCGCTCGAACCGCTGTTGGCGGCGGTCCGCCAATCCGGCGCCGGGCTCGAAGACCTTGAACTGCGTCGTGCCGACCTCGAGCAGGTGTTCCTGCACCTGACCGAGAGCGCGTAAGGTGGCGCCATGAGCGGCTTTAGCGGCAATCTCCTGATCATCTCGGCGCCTTCGGGGGCCGGCAAGACCACGCTGGTGCAAGCGCTGCTCGCCCGCGACCCGCAGGTGGTGTATTCGGTCTCATGCACCACCCGTGCTCCGCGTCCCGGCGAGCGTGATGGCGTCGACTACCACTTCCTTGGCGAGGCGGATTTCCGTCAGCGCATCGCTGCCGGCGACCTCCTCGAATACGCCGAGGTGCATGGCCACTTCTACGGCACGCCGCGCGGCTGGATCGAGGCACAACTGACCGCCGACCGCGACGTGATCCTCGACATCGACACCCAAGGCGCGGCGCAGGTGCGTGCGCTCATGCCGGATGCGCTTGGGGTGTTTATCCTGCCGCCGTCGCTGGCGGTGCTCGAGTCGCGGCTGCGAGCGCGCCAGACCGACAGCGATGCCGTGATCGCGCGCAGGCTTGCCGCCGCAAGGGCCGAGATCGCCCACTGCAACGACTATGATTACGTTATTATTAACAGTGACTTGGAAGTTGCCATTGGCGATCTGGTCGCTGTGGTGCGTGCGGCACGTTTGCGCCGTACGCGCCAAAGTGTCCGTCACGCCACGTTATTGCGCCAATTCGACTGACATTCGGACGTCGCGCCGACTTCCGCGCATCCCGCGCATCACCTTGACCTCTTGGAGTTGCCTCATGGCCCGTATCACCGTTGACGATTGTCTGCCCATGATCCCGAACCGCTTCGAACTCACGCTGGTGGCCACTCAACGCGCGCGTCAGCTCGCCAATGGCGCCGAGACCCAGCTGCCGGCCAGTCGCGACAAGGTCACCGTGATCGCGCTGCGCGAAGTCGCCTCCGGCCTGGTCGGGCGCGAGTTGCTCAACCGCGGGCTCTAAGCCCCGCTCTGGCGGCTGCAGCGTATGACTGCCTTCGCCAAAGCCGAACGCCGCGACGGGGAATCGTCCGGAATCGATCCCTTGGCGGTGTTCGAATCGTTCGCCAGCAGCTCGGCGGCGTATCTCAAGCCCGCAGACCAGGGTTTGCTGCGCAGCGCCTACCAGTGCGCCGAAGCCGCGCACGCTGGCCAATACCGTGCCAGCGGCGAGCCCTACATCACTCATCCGATCGCGGTTGCTGAACTGCTGACACGCTGGCACCTTGACGCCCACGCGCTGTCAGCGGCACTGCTGCACGACGTCGTTGAAGACACTGGCATCAGCAGCGCCGAATTGGCCGCGCGCTTCGGCGACAAGGTCGCCGATCTGGTCGAGGGCGTCTCCAAGCTCGACAAGATTCACTTTGCTTCGCGCGAGCAGGCGCAAGCTGAGAACTTCCGCAAGATGTTGCTGGCGATGTCGCGCGATGTCCGCGTCATCCTGATCAAGCTGGCTGACCGCCTGCACAATATGCGTACGCTCGGCGCAGTGAAGCCGGAAAAGGCTCGCCGGGTGTCGGCCGAGACGCTCGACATCTACGCACCAATCGCGCGCCGTTTGGGCTTGGCGACTTTGGTCGACGAACTCGAGGACCTCTCGTTTCGCCACCTCTACCCCGATCGTTACCGCGTGCTCGACGCCGAGCTGCACAAGATGCGCGGGCGCCGCCGCGAGGCCCTGCAGCGCCTGTCGGACGCGGTGGGTGGGCGACTCGCCGACTACGGTGTCGAGGCCGAGGTTAGTGGTCGCGAAAAGACGCTCTACAGCATCTACCGCAAGATGGCCGACAAGCACGTGTCGTTCAGTCAGGTCATGGACATCTACGGTCTGCGTGTGGTGGTCCGTGATGCGCCGACGTGCTATCTGGCGCTCGGCGCGCTGCACTCGCTCTACAAACCGATCCACGGCAAGTTCAAGGATTACATCGCCATTCCCAAGGCCAATGGCTACCAGTCGCTGCACACGACGCTGTTCGGGCCCTTTGGCAATCCAGTCGAGATCCAGATCCGCACGCAAGAGATGCACCGCTTCGCCGAGACCGGTGTGGCTTCGCACTGGCTCTACCGCAAACCCGAGTCAGCGCTGTCCGACATTCAGCTGTCGACGACCCGCTGGTTGCAGAATCTGCTGGAAACGCAGATCGATAGCCCGGACGCTGGCGAATTCCTCGAGCAGCTGAAGGTCGATCTGTTCCCCGGCGAGGTCTACGTATTTACCCCGAAGGGTCGCATTTTGGCCCTGCCGCGCGGCGCCACTGCCGTCGATTTTGCCTACGCGGTGCACAGCGACATCGGCGATCGTTGCATCGCCGCACGCATCAATGACGAACTCGCGCCGCTGCGCACCGAGCTCAAGAACGGCGACCGTGTCGAGATCGTCACCGCCGCTACGGCCAGTCCCAATCCGCGATGGCTGAGCTTTGTGGTGAGCGGCAAGGCCCGCCAGCACATCCGTCATTTTTTGCGCACGCTCAAGTTCGAGGAATCGGTCGATCTCGGCGAGCGCTTGCTCGACCAGGCATTGCACGCCTTTCATCACCATGTTGGCGAGATCAGCGCGCGCCAATGGCAGCACATCGCCCATCAACTTAACTTGGGCGGCCGCGACGAGTTGCTGGTGGAGATCGGTACAGGCAAGCGCCAGGCGCTGGAAGTGGCGCGGCAGTTGTTGCGCATCGACGAAGCTGCTGGCGCGCTGACGAACTTGGGCGCCATCACCGTTCACGACCGCGAAGGCGGCGCCATCGAATACGCGAGCTGCTGTCAGCCGGTGCCAGGCGATCCGATCATCGGTTTGATCGACCGCGGTCGCGGCCTGGTGGTGCACACGCATGACTGCGCGGCAGTGCGGCGCAAACGCCGTCGAACCGACGCTTCACGTTGGGTCGATGTCGAGTGGGATGCGCAGATGGCCGGGCTGTTCACTGTCACCGTCAGGGTGACAGCCGCGCACAAGCCGGGGGTGCTGGCGACGCTGGCGCGGGCGATCGCCGAGGCCGAGACCAATATCAGTGGCGTTTCAGTGGACGAAGCCGACACCGGCAGCGCCTACACCACGGTGCTGTTCACCATCGAAGTGGCCAATCGCGTGCAGTTGGCCAGCGTCCTGCGCAACTTGCGCAAGTTGCCCGAAGTGGTGCGGCTGGCCCGCGCGCGCAACTCGCAGGCCTGAGCCGCTGCTTGCGGTCAGCTGTGGTAAGCCCCGCCGTCGCGGGTGTCTTTGACCAGTAGCAGCCCGATAACGAAGGTCATCACCGCGACGACAATGGGGTACCACAGACCGTTGTAGATATTGCCGGTAGCGGCGACGATGGCGAAGCTGGTGGCTGGCAGGAATCCGCCGAACCAGCCGTTGCCAATGTGATACGGCAGGCTCATCGAGGTGTAGCGGATGCGTGCCGGGAACAGCTCGACCAGCAGCGCCGCGATCGGCCCATAGACGATGGTCACGTACACCACCATGATGAACAGGATGGCAATGATCAGCGGCTTGTTCATCGTCGCCGGGTCGGCCTTCTCCGGATAACCCGCGGCCTTGAGCGCCGCGCTCATCTCGCTCTTGAAGCGGTCGGCCTCGGCCTTGGCGTTCTCCGCCTTGCCGTCGTAAGACTTGACCACTGTCTCGCCGACCTTGACCTCAGCGACTGCGCCATAGTCAGCGGGCTGATTCTGGTAGCTGATGCCGTTTTTGGCGAGGAACTCCTTGGCCACGTCGCAGGTGCTGGTGAACTTGACTGTGCCGGTGGGATTGAACTGCAGCGAGCACTGTGCCGGGTCGGCTGACACGGTCACCGGGCTCTTGGTCTGCGCGTCGGCCAGTGCCGGGTTGGCGGCGTGCATCAGCGCCCCGAACAGCGGGAAGTAGGTCAGCGCGGCGATCAGGCAGCCGGTCAGGATGATCTGCTTGCGGCCGATCTTGTCGGAGAGCCAGCCGAAGAAGACGAAAAACGGCGTGGCGAGGATCAGCGAAGTCGCCACCATGATGTTGGCGGTTGGGCTGTCGACTTTGGCCATCTTTTCGAGGAAGAACAGCGCATAGAACTGGCCGGTGTACCAGACCACGCCTTGGCCGGCGGCGGCGCCAAACAGCGCGATCAGCACCACCTTGAGATTGCGCCACTCGCCGAAGGACTCGCCGAGCGGGTTCTTGGAGCTCTTGCCCTCAGCCTTCATGCGCTGGAATACCGGCGATTCGGAGAGCTGCAGGCGGATCCACAGCGAGACCAGCAACAGCAGCACTGAGACTAGGTAAGGCACGCGCCAGCCCCAGTCCTTGAAGGCGTCCTCACCCAGATACGTCCGGGTGCCAAGGATCACCAGCAGCGCGAGCATCAGCCCGCCAGTCGCCGTGGTCTGAATGAAGCTGGTGTAGAAGCCGCGCTTGCCGTCCGGGGCGTGCTCGGCCACATAGGTGGCGGCGCCGCCGTATTCCCCGCCCAGCGCCAAGCCTTGCAGCAGGCGCAGGCTAATGAGGATGACTGGCGCTGCGATGCCGATGCTGTGATACCCGGGCAGCAGGCCGACCAAGAAGGTCGACACACCCATGATGAGGATGGTGATGAGGAAGGTGTGCTTGCGGCCGACCAGGTCACCCAGACGACCGAAGACGATGGCACCGAAGGGGCGCACTGCAAAACCGGCCGCAAAAGCGAGCAGCGTGAAGATGGTCTTGGTCGACGCGTCCAGCGGACTGAAGAACTGGTCGCCGATAATGGCGGCCATGACGCCGAAGAGGTAGAAGTCGTACCACTCGAAGACCGTCCCCAGTGCCGAGGCGAAGATGACTTTTTTCTCTTCGCCGCTCATCGGCCGATGCTGCGCCATGATTCCTCCGTTCCTGTCGTTGTCGTCGTGGGCCCCGGACCAATAGCCATAGTCAGGACAGGGGCATTGTGCGGGAATGGGATGGACGGCGTCCAGTCGGTGGCAGCGCGGCCGGAGCGCCACTTTCGCCGATTCGGCCCCTTTCAGCGATTCGCCAGGATGTGCTGTGGCGGGCCCCAGCCGAACGTCAGACGTTGAACAGGAAGTTCATCACGTCGCCGTCCTTGACGACGTAGTCCTTGCCTTCGGCGCGCATCTTCCCGGCCTCCTTGGCGCCCTGCTCGCCACCGTGCGCGACAAAGTCCTCAAAGCCGATCGTCTGGGCGCGGATGAAGCCCTTCTCGAAGTCGGTGTGGATGACGCCCGCTGCTTGCGGCCCGGTATCGCCCTTGTGGATGGTCCACGCGCGCACCTCTTTCACGCCAGCGGTGAAGTAGGTCTGCAGGCCTAGCAGGTCGTAGCCGGCGCGGATCAGGCGGTTCAGGCCTGGTTCCTCGAGACCTAGATCAGCGAGGAAGGCGAGCTTGTCCGCGTCGTCCAGGTCAGCCAGTTCGGCTTCGAGTTTGGCGCACAGCGCCACCACCGGCGCGCTCTCCTTGGCCGCGTGCTCGCGCAGGCGGTCGAGGAAGGGATTGTTGTCAAAACCGCCCTCGTCGACATTGCCGACGTACATCGCCGGCTTGATGGTCATCAGGCACAGCGGCTTGATCAGCGCCTTCTCATCATCTGAGAGGGCCATGGTGCGTGCCGGCCTGCCTTCGTTGAGGTGCGGCAGCAGCTTGTCCAGCACGGCGACCAGCTTCTGCGCGTCCTTATCACCGCTCTTGGCTTTTTTGCCATCACGGGCGATGGCCTTCTCGACGCTCGCCAGATCGGCCAGCGCGAGTTCGGTGACGATGGTCTCGATGTCGGCGATGGGGTCGACGCGGCCGTTCACGTGCACCACGTTGGCGTCCTCGAAGCAGCGAACCACGTTGACGATGGCATCGGTCTCGCGGATGTTGGCGAGGAACTGGTTGCCCAAGCCTTCGCCCTTGCTGGCGCCCGCCACCAGACCGGCGATGTCGACGAACTCGACGATGGCCGGCTGGATCTTCTGCGGCTTGACGATCTCCGCCAGTCGGTCGAGACGCGGGTCCGGCACCTCGACGATGCCGACATTCGGCTCGATGGTGCAGAACGGATAGTTCTCGGCGGCGATGCCGGCTTTGGTCAGGGCGTTGAACAGAGTCGACTTACCAACATTGGGCAGGCCGACGATGCCGCATTTGAGACTCATGGGGACTCCTTTGGGGTGTGCAATTGCATCATGGCCTTGTCGAATTCGCCGCGGGCGACCTCGGGCCATCGGGCCAGTGCGTCATGCATGGCCGATTCGATGGCATCTTCCTCGGTGCGTGGCGGGCGGTCCAGCACAAAGCCGCTGACCTTGTCGCGGTCGCCGGGGTGGCCGATGCCCAGGCGCAGCCGCCAGTAATCGCGGCCGAGTTGTGCGTCGATGTCCTTAAGGCCGTTGTGGCCGCCGTGGCCGCCGCCCTGCTTGAAGCGTGCGGTACCCGGCGGGAGGTCAAGCTCGTCATGGACCACCAGCACCTCGGCCGGGCTGATCTTGTAGAACCGCGCCAGCGCGCCCACGGCTTGGCCGCTCCGGTTCATGAAGGTGTCGGGTTTGAGCAGCCAGAGTTCACCGTTGGAGCCACGCACTTTTGCCACCTGGCCGAAGAACTTGGTCTCGCCGGACCATTGCCCCCCGAGTTGGGCGGCCAGCCGATCGACCCACCAGAACCCAGCGTTGTGGCGGGTGGCCGCGTACTCGCGGCCGGGGTTGCCGAGGCCAGCGACCAGACGGGGCGGAGTGGGCATGGGGCGGGCTGTCACGGCAAACAAAAAGCCCGTCAGGGACGGGCTTTTCGTCCGGCCATAGTGACCGCTTACTCGGCGGCCGCTTCGCCGGCGTCACTGCCACCGCGCGGGGCAGTGCACAGCACGAGAACGGCGTTGTCGCCGTGGCGCAGGGCGGTGCTCTCGACGCCTTCGGGCAGCTTGAGGTCGGCGATGTGAACCGACTGACCCGCGTTCAGGCCGCTCAAGTCGACCTCGATGAACTCCGGCAGCTTCTCGGGCAGGCAGGCCAAGTCGATTTCGTTGGCGACGTGGCTGATCTTGCCGCCTTGCAGCTTGACGCCCGGGCCCAGGTCTTCGCCGACGAAGTGCAGCGGCACCTTGACGTGGATTTTTTCGCCGGCAGCAACGCGCTGGAAGTCGATGTGCAGGACTTGTTGGCGAAACGGATGCATCTGGTAGTCGCGGAGGAGCACTGGCTCCTTCTTGCCCTCGAGCGAGAGGGTCAGCACCGAGGCGTGGAAGGCCTCTTCTTGCAGCGCGTAATACAGCGCGTTGTGGTCGAGCTCGATGGCAACGGCGTCTGCGTGAGCGCCGTAAACGATGCCGGGGACCCGGCCCGAACGACGCAGGCGGCGGCTCGCTCCGGTGCCCTGGGTCGTACGGTTGTAAGCGATGAATTCGATGGTCATTTCAATCTCCGATACTGCGTTTCAACTACAAACCCGGCCGCGACCAGCCGGGGGCTTTGCCCTTTCGGGCCTATCAGTCAGTGCGCTGGCGTTAATCGATAAACAGCGAGCTGACGGAATCTTCGTTGCTGATGCGGCGGATGGTCTCGGCCAGCAGGTCGGCCACCGACAGCTGCGTGATGCGATCGCAGGCGGCCGCGGCAGTCGAGAGCGGGATGGTGTCCGTGACCACCAGTTGGTCGATGTGCGAGCGGCTGATGCGCTCCACCGCCGGGCCTGACAGCACCGGATGGGTGGCATAGGCGAGCACCTTGGCGGCACCGCGCTCCTTGAGCGCAGCAGCGGCCTGACACAAGGTGTTGGCGGTGTCGACCATGTCGTCCATGATCACGCAGGTGCGGCCTTCGATCTCGCCGATGATGTTCATCACCTCGGCGACATTCGGTCGCGGACGGCGCTTGTCGAGAATCGCGAGATCGCAGTGCAGTTGCTTGGCCACGGCGCGGGCGCGCACCACGCCACCAATGTCCGGCGACACGACGATGAGGTTCGGATGATTCTGCGCTTCCAGATGCTTGATCAGGATGGGCGTGGCGTAGATGTTGTCGACCGGGATGTCGAAAAAACCCTGGATCTGGTCGGAGTGCAGGTCCATGGTCAGCAAACGGTCGACGCCGGCGCTGGACAGCATGTTGGCGACCAGCCGCGCCGAGATGGCGACCCGCGCTGAGCGTGGACGGCGGTCTTGCCGCGCGTAACCGAAATACGGCACGGCGGCTGTGATGCGTCCGGCCGAGGCGCGTCGCAGCGCGTCGACCATGATCATCATCTCCATCAGGTTGTCGTTGGTTGGCGCGCAGGTCGACTGCAGCACAAACACATCCTTGCCGCGGACGTTCTCGAGCAACTCGACGGTCACCTCACCGTCGGAGAATCGACCGACGTGAGCACGCCCCAGCGGAATGCCGAGGTTCTGAGTGACAGCAGTAGCCAATTGCGGGTTGGCATTGCCGGCAAACACCATCAAGGATTCGAATGACACGCTGCGGACCTCCGCGGGTTTGAGCAGACGGGGGCTGCTCAAACCTCAGTGATGGCTGGGGAGGTAGGGATCGAACCTACGAATGCCGGAATCAAAATCCGGTGCCTTACCACTTGGCGACTCCCCAGTGTTTGGGTGCGGGCTAACTTGCCCAGTCGTACAGCGGATGAACGTCCAACCCCTGTGCGACGAAACCTTTGTGAAGCGGACGGGCCAACTGCAACACCCGATCGGCTTCAACAGCGCTACCAAATCCGGCGAAAACGCTCGAGCCTGATCCGGACATTCGCGCTTCGCCATGCTGCGACAACCAGTCGAGACACTCGCCAATCTGCGGTTCCAGACGGCAGGCTACAGGCTGCAAGTCGTTACCGGACTGGCCCTCGAAAAAGGCGCGTATTGTGATGGGCGCGTGGTCCCGTGTCAATTCCGCAGCGCCGAAAACCGCGGCTGTCGCCACGCCGCGTGGGGGCGTCAGCACGACATACCACGACGGTGGCAGATCGACCGCCTGCAGGGCTTCGCCGACTCCCTCGGCCCAGGCGTTACGCCCGAATACGAAGACCGGCACGTCAGCACCGAGTGGCAGCGCCAACTCAAGTAGCTTCGCGCGAGGCCAAGCGAGTTGCCACAAACGGTTCAGACCCAGCAGAACGGTGGCGGCATCGGAACTGCCACCCCCCAGCCCGCCACCCATCGGCACGCGTTTGCTCAGGCCGATTTCGACTCCGAGGCGGCTGCCGCTGGCCGCCTGCAGGGCGCGCGCCGCCCGGACCGTCAGGTCAGCTTCAGGGTCGACGCCGGGCAACGGGTCGCGGCGGACGATCCGCCCGTCTTCGCGCAGCGTCAGGTGGACGGTGTCGCCGAAATCGAGCAGCCGAAACAGCGTCTGCAGCGTGTGATAGCCGTCGTCACGCCGTCCGGTGACGTGCAGAAACAGGTTGAGCTTGGCTGGTGCTGGTAGATCGAGCGTCGCGCTCATGGCGAGTCAGTCCACTGGTCGATCAACACGCGCAGATGCAGCGAGCCCGAGCCCTTGCCACGGCATGGCTCGGCAGTGCATTCAACGTCGAGACGCGCCGGTCGGCCAAGTGCATCGCGACCGTCGAACTGCACGGTCCAGCCGTCTTGCTGCAGCCCGTCGCGATCGCTCATCGCGGCAAAGTCGCCAGGGGCGGCGCGGCCGTTGATCCACCACGGCAATTGTTGCAAGGGCAGGCTCCAGCCGAGGCCCCGTCGAACCAAGGCATCGAGACTATCGGCCGAATAGCTGTGACCTTCCGCAGTGGTCAGTCGGGCGCCCTCGGCACCTGATTCGATCGACGCCAGCGCTTGCCCCAGGGGCGTGGTCATGAGGATGCGGGTGCGCTCGTTGTGCGACCAGCGCAGTTGGCTACTCAGGCGTCGCTGGCCGTCGCTGGCCAGCAAGCGCGCGTTGATCTCGAAACGTGGCGCTGTTTGCACCGGAGCCAGGGCCTTGGGTTGCGGAAGACTGGCACAGCCAGCCAGCGCTGCGCAGATGCCGAGCAACGCGCTACCGCGCTCAACGCCTCGCCACACGACGTCCGCGCCCAGTGCTCAGGGGAGCAGACGTGTTTGCACCGCCTGCAGCACGCTATTGCCGGGGTTCTTGCGCAAGCCCTTACTGATCAGGTCGCCAGCCTCGGTGCGCTTGTCGCGCTTGACCAGGACTTCGGCCAGATGGGCCACCACCTCCGGGTCGTCCTTGAGCGCCATCGCCCTGCGCAGGGACACTTCGGCGTCCTCGAATTCGCCCAAGCGGTATTGCACCCAGCCCAGGCTGTCGATGATGAAGGGATCATCCGGAGAGAGTTGCAGCGCCTGTTCGATGTAGCCGCGTGCTTCCAGCAGGCGCACGTTGCGGTCAGCCAGGCTGAAGCCGAGCGCGTTGTAGGCATGGGCATGGTCTGGCTTGAGTTCGATCACTTTGCGCAGGCTGGTTTCGACGACCTCGATCATGTCGAGTCGCTCGGCGGCCATGCCGTGGTCGTACCACAGGTCGGCGACCCCGGCGTACTCGCGGGTGGCGGCGTCCAGCACGTCGAATGCGCCGCGGTCGTCGCCTGATTCGCGCAGCAATTGGGCTTCGGCGAGAATCACCTGCACCTGTTCCAGCGGCGAATCGGTGCGAAGGGCGTGCAGACGTTCCCGCGCCGCCGCAAGTCCGCTCTGCTTCATCACCACGCGGGCAGCACTGACCTGTGCCGGCATGAACGATGCGGTGCCGGGGCGGACCGACTCGAACCACTTGAGCGCAGCACTGGCGTTGCCGCGCTCGGCTTCGATTTGGCCGAGCATCATGACGACCGCATCTTTTTCGGCGTAATCGGTGTTGAGGGCCTGCTGGAGGAACTGCGCGGCGGTGTCGGCGTCGCCAGCCTGACTGGCCAGCGCGCCGACGGTCACGCCGATCTCGCCGTCGTTGGGAAACTGGGCGGCGAGTCGCTTGAACTCTGTCAGTGCCTTGGGGTACTGGCCGCCAGCGACCAGCGCGCGGGCGTGCGCCAGTGCGATCGGCTTGGATTGCGGCAAGCGCTTGCGAGCGTCTTCCAGCAGGCGCAGACCCGCGGCCGGGTCACGGGTGCCCATGACTTGTGCGCTAAACAGGACTGGCGCTTCCCAGTCACGGCGCTGCTCCGACGCGGTCTGGGCGCGCTTGAGGGCGGTGTCGACGTCACCAGCATTGAACGCAATCTGCGCGACCACGAGATTGGCTTCGGGCATCGCAGCGTACGGCGCGGTGAGGCGCGTCACCATCGCCAGTGCGGCAGTGCGATCGCTGGCGCGAGTCAGCATCGAGCCGATCTGTAACAGGGCGGCGCCAGTCTTTGGGCCTTGGTCGGTGAGCAGGCGCGCCAGTACCGGTTCGGCGCGGTCGAACTCGCCAGCTGACACCAGGATCGACGCATGGGTCTGCGCAGCCTGTCCGTCGCCGGGATCGGTTTCCATCCAGATCTGGCTCGAGCGGAGTGCCTGATCACCGTTCTGCGCGAACATCGCGGCTTCGGTCGCACGGCGAGCTACGCGCGGGTCGCGGGTGTTGCGGGCGAGATCGGCATAGGCTTCGGAAGCGAGCCCGATCTCACCCCGCTGACCGGCCACTTCGGCGACCAGTAGCTTGAACAGGATGTCGCGGGTCAGCTCCTGCTTCGGCAGCTCGACTGCTGCAACAGCGGGTGCGGCCGGCTTGGCCTGCTGTGCGGTTGCCATAGCTTGAGGGCGGGGGCCGCCGGGGGCTGCGCAAGCGCTCAACAGCATGGCGAGCAGGGGCGTGGCGGCGATCAGGTAAAACCGTGTCATGTTGTGTAACCCAGAGTTCGTGACGCTTAGGACTGGACCCGCCCCCATTGGTTCGCCCGGGTTCGACGTCCCGCCCATCGATTGCCTAGTTCGCGAGGATACGCGAATGCCGGTCGCCCACTGCAGCGGCGGCGTAAGGCTTGGAGAAGCGTCGAGGTCGGTGCTACACTTGCGGCCGTTTCGACGACAGGCGCGTAGCTCAGTTGGTTAGAGCACCACCTTGACATGGTGGGGGTCGTTGGTTCGAATCCAATCGCGCCTACCAAACATCGTTACCCAGCACCGTGCGCGGCCCGTCCGCGCATTTGCGTTTCTGGGGCTGTTCACGGAGTCCGATTTCGCATGGTTAGCATCACCCTGCCCGACGGTTCGCAACGCAATTTCGACGGTCCGGTCACTGTGGCCGAGGTGGCAGCCAGCATCGGCGCGGGCCTGGCCAAAGCAGCGCTGGCGGGCAAGGTTGACGGCCAGCTGGTCGACACCAGCCATCGCATCGATCGCGACGTCGGCCTCGCCATTGTCACCGCCAAGGATGACGACGCCCTTGAGCTGGTGCGCCATGACGCCGCCCACATCATGGCGCAGGCGGTGCAGGAGCTCTATCCCGGCACGCAGGTGACCATCGGCCCGGCGATTGAAGACGGCTTCTACTACGACTTCGCCCGCAGCGAGCCCTTCACTCCAGACGATCTGACGCGCATCGAGGCGCGCATGACCGAGATCGTGCAGCGTGACCTGCCGATCGTGCGCGAGGTCTGGAGCCGCGATCAGGCACGCGAGACCTTTGCCGCCATTGGCGAGAAGTACAAGGTCGAGATCATCGAAGACATCATCAAGCCGGGCGAGGAACTCTCGGTCTACCGGCAGGGCGAGTGGTTCGACGTCTGCCGTGGCCCGCATTTGCCGTCCACCGGCAAGTTGCCCAAAGCGTTCAAGCTGATGAAGCTGGCTGGCGCCTATTGGCGCGGTGACCACCGCAACGCCATGCTCCAGCGTATTTATGGCACTGCGTGGCTGCGTAAAGAAGATCTCGACGCCCACTTGCATCGGCTCGAAGAGGCTGAAAAGCGTGACCACCGCAGGCTTGGTCGCGCATTGCACCTGTTCCATATGCAGGACGAAGCGCCCGGAATGGTGTTTTGGCACCCCAAGGGCTGGACGCTGTGGCAGCAGGTTGAGCAGTACATGCGCGCCAAGTTCGTCGAGTGGGGCTACCAGGAGGTGCGCACGCCGACGGTGATGGACCGCGCCCTGTGGGAGCGGTCGGGCCACTGGGAGAACTACCGCGACAATATGTTCACCACGGCCTCCGAGAACCGCGACTACGCGGTCAAGCCGATGAACTGCCCCGGCCACGTGCAAATCTTTAATAGCGGCCTGCACAGCTACCGCGACCTGCCGCTGCGCCTGGCCGAGTTCGGCTCCTGCCATCGCAACGAGCCCTCCGGCGCGCTGCACGGCCTGATGCGCGTGCGCGCATTCACCCAGGATGACGCGCACATTTTCTGTCGCGAAGACCAAGTCGAGGCCGAGGTCGCCGACTTCATTCGCATGCTGCAGGCGGTGTACGCCGACTTCGGCTTCGAAGACGTGCTGGTCAAGTTGTCGACCCGCCCGGAGAAGCGCGTTGGCACCGACGACACTTGGGATCGCGCCGAGGCCGCTTTGGACGCCGCTCTGCGCGCCAATGGCCTGGCCTTCGACCTGCAACCGGGCGAAGGCGCCTTCTACGGCCCCAAGATCGAGTTCACGCTCAAGGACTCGCTGGGGCGCCTGTGGCAGTGCGGTACCATCCAGCTCGATTTCAACTTGCCGGAGCGCCTCGACGCAGAATTTGTCGACGAGGACAACACCCGCAAGCGCCCGGTGATGCTCCACCGCGCCATCGTCGGCAGCATGGAGCGCTTCCTCGGCATTCTCATCGAACACTACGCTGGCGCCTTCCCGACCTGGCTCGCGCCGGTGCAGGTGGCGGTGCTGAATATCTCCGAAAACCAGTCGTCTTATGCCTCTGAAGTGGCCAGCCAGTTGAAAGCAAAAGGCTTTCGTGTCGAGTTGGACTTGAGAAACGAGAAGATCGGCTATAAAATCCGCGAACACAGCCTGCAAAAGCTGCCATTCATGGCGGTTGTGGGTGACAAAGAGATGGCGTCGCAAACGGTTGCCGTTCGGGGTCGTGGCGGTGCGGACCTGGGTTCGATGGGCCTGCAAGGGCTGGTTGAACTGCTGCAAAAAGAGTCCGCTCAGCGCACCTAGAGCGGCATCGACTTTTTAGGAGACCGAAAACATCGCGCAAGAAAAAGATATGCGTATCAACGGTGAGATCATGGCGCGCGAAGTGCGCTTGGTCGGCGTTGATCAGGAGCCGCTAGGCATCGTGTCGTTGGATGTCGCCATGCGGATGGCGGAAGAAGCCGAGACCGACCTGGTCGAAATCGCCCCGACGGCCCAGCCGCCGGTCTGCCGCCTGATGGATTTCGGCAAGTTTAAGTATCACGAGAGCAAACGCCGTCACGAGGCCAAGCTCAAACAGAAGCAAGTGCAGGTCAAGGAAGTTAAATTCCGGCCCGGCACCGATGAAGGCGATTACCAGATCAAGCTGCGCAATTTGCTGCGCTTCCTTGAAGAAGGTGACAAAGCGAAAGTGACCCTGCGGTTCCGGGGTCGCGAGATGGCGCACCAGGAATTCGGTGTGCGTCTGCTGGAGCGGGTCCGCGACGATCTCAACGAGATTGGTGTGGTTGAGCAGTTCCCGAAGTTGGAAGGCCGCCAGATGGTGATGGTGGTCGCGCCGAAGCGGAAGTGAGCTTCGGCCGGCGTCGCCGCGAGGCGGCGCCAAAACAGGGCGCGAGCCCTGAACAAGGCGTGTCCGGGTCTGCAAGTGTCGCCAGACCACCCGGCGCGGTTTAAAACAGATGGGCCTCAAGGCCCGAAGGAGCATTCATGCCCAAGATGAAGACCAAGAGCAGTGCGAAGAAGCGCTTTCGCACGCTTGGCAGCGGCGCCGTCAAGCGCAGCCAAGCTTTTTTGCGCCACATCCTGACCAAGAAGGCGACCAAGCGTAAGCGTCAGCTGCGCGGCACCTCCCTGGTTCATGACACCAACATCAAGAGCGTGCGTGCCATGCTCCCCTACGCGTAAGGAGATCACGACATGCCTCGCGTCAAACGTGGTGTGACCGCCCGCGCGCGTCACAAAAAAGTACTGGACCTGGCCAAGGGTTACCGCGGCCGTCGCAAAAACGTCTACCGCATCGCCAAACAGGCGGTGATGAAGGCTGGCCAATACGCCTACCGCGACCGTCGTCAACGCAAGCGCCAGTTCCGCGCCCTGTGGATCGCCCGTATCAACGCGGCTTCGCGTGAGTGCGGCCTGAGCTACTCGGTGTTCATGAACGGCTTGAAGAAGGCATCGATCGACATCGACCGCAAGGTTCTCGCCGATCTGGCAGTGTTCGACAAGGTTGCGTTCGCCAAGATCGCCGATCAAGCGCGCGCCGCTTTGCCGCAGTAAGCCAGCAAGCAGAAGAAGGGGGCTCGCGCCCCCTTTTTTTGTGCCTGGCCGTTTTTGCCCCGCTTACGCTTCACCGAACGTCCTGTCGTTGCGCACCGCGCGGCGACGTTTTTCGAGCCCAGACCTGCCGCCGCGATGGATCCTCTTGATTCTCTGCTAGACGAAGCCGCAGCCCGTTTTGCCGCGGCTGACACTCCCGACGCTCTGGAGCAGGCCAAGGCCGCCTATTTGGGGAAACAGGGCCTGATCACCGAGCGCATGAAAATGCTCGGCGGCATGGACCCCGAGACACGCAAAGCCGAGGGCGCGCGCATCAACCGCGTCAAGACCGCGGTCGAGGACGCTCTCAATGCCCGTCGCGAGGCGCTGCGCGAAGCACAACTGGCGCAGCAGCTGGCGGCCGAGGCTTTGGATGTCACGCTGCCTGGGCGCGGTCACGGCCTGGGTGGTTGGCACCCCGTCAGCCGCGTGCGTGAGCGCATCTGCGAGCTGTTCTCCGGTATTGGTTTTGTCGTCGCCGACGGCCCCGAGATCGAGACCGACTTCTACAACTTCACCGCGCTCAACACGCCGGACGACCATCCGGCGCGGTCGATGCACGACACTTTTTACATTGCCGGCACCGACCGCCTGCTGCGCACTCATACCAGCCCGATTCAGGTGCGCTACATGGAGGCCCATCCGCCGCCGCTGCGCATCATCGCGCCCGGTCGGGTGTACCGGGTCGACTCAGACGCCACCCATTCGCCGATGTTCCATCAGGTCGAGGGCTTGTGGATCGACCGTGATGTGAGCTTTGCCGACCTCAAGGGCGTGGTGACGCATTTCCTGCAGCAGTTTTTCGAGCGTGAGGATCTGCAGGTGCGATTTCGACCGAGCTTCTTCCCGTTCACCGAGCCCTCGGCCGAGATCGACATGGCCTGGGGCGACCGCTGGCTCGAGATTGGCGGCTGCGGCATGGTGCATCCGAACGTGCTGCGCCACGTCAACATTGACCCCGAGGCGCTCCGCGGCTTCGCCTTTGGCTTTGGCATCGACCGCCTGGCGATGTTGCGCTACGGCGTGAACGACCTGCGCCTGTTCTACGAGAACGACCTGCGCTTTTTGCGTCAGTTCGTCTGAGGGATTGACATGAGATTCTCCGAATCCTGGCTGCGCACCTGGGTCTCGCCCGATCTCGGCACTGCGGCGCTGGGCGATCTGTTGACCATGGCCGGGCTCGAGGTCGAGTCGCTCGAACCCGCCGCGCCGCCCTTCAGCGGCGTGGTGGTGGGCGAGATCGTCGCGATCGCGCCCCATCCAGATGCCGACCGTCTGCGGGTGTGTCAGGTCGCGTGTGGCGGCGACAAGCCGCTGACCATCGTCTGCGGCGCGCCGAACGCCGCGCTGGGACTCAAGGCGCCGCTGGCGGTGGTGGGCGCCAAGCTGCCCGGTGCGCTGGATATTGGCAAGGCGAAGATGCGCGGCGTCGAGAGCTTTGGCATGTTGTGCTCGGCCAAAGAGCTGGGCATTTCGACGGAGGCCTCGGGGCTGCTGGAGCTGCCGGCCGACGCGCCGGTCGGCGCTGACCTGCGGCAGTACCTCGACCTGGCCGACAGCGTGTTTGAGCTCAAGCTCACCCCCAACCGCGGCGACTGCCTGAGCATCGCCGGGCTGGCGCGCGAGGTGGCGGCCTTGTCAGGGGCGCGAGTGGAGGCGATGCCGGTATCCGATATCGAGTCGCAGCACACCGAGGCGCGTGGCGTAAGCGTGGCCGCAACCGGCGACTGCCCGGTCTATCTGGGGCGTGTGTTCACCGACGTGAACGCCGCCGCGGCCACGCCGCCGTGGATGCGTCGCCGCATCGAGCGCGCGGGCTTGCGCTGCGTCTCGGTGGTCGTCGACATCACCAACTATGTGATGCTCGAGCTGGGCCAGCCGCTGCACGCGTTTGACGACGCCCGGCTGAGTGGTGACATCGACGTACGGCGCGCCACCGCTGGCGAAACGCTGACGCTGCTTAACGATGCCGAGGTGGCGCTGGATGCTGACTATCTGGTGATCGCCGACGCCAAAGGGGCGCAGGCGGTTGCCGGCGTAATGGGGGGGGCGCAGTCGGCGGTGACCGAGGGCACTCGCAGTATCTTTTTGGAGAGCGCGCATTTCGTCCCGGGCGTGATCGCAGGTCGGGCGCGGCGTCTGAACGTTAGCAGCGATGCTGCCCACCGTTTCGAGCGCGGCGTCGATCCGACCTTGCCAGACCGTGCGATGGCGCGCGCCAGCCAGTTGCTGGCCGACTTGTGCGGGGCCAAGCCAGGGCCGATCAGTGCGGCCCGCGCAGCCTTGCCAGCCAAATCGGCGATTCGCCTGCGCGAGTCGCGGGCGACGGCCGTTATCGGTCTCGATCTGGGTGGCAAGACCATCACCGGGATTCTGGATCGGCTCGGTCTTGCGCATCAAAAGAACGGCGATGCCTGGACGGTGACCGTGCCGCCGCACCGCTTCGACCTCACGCTCGAAGAAGACCTCATCGAGGAGTTGGTGCGAGTGCACGGCTACCATGCGGTGCCGGTGAGGGCGCCGGTCGGCAACCTGAACCTGGTGCCACGCAGCGAGGCTTCACTTGCCCCGCTCGGGCACGCGGTCCGGTTGGCGTTGCGGGAGTATCTCGAGGTCATCACCTACGCCTTCATCGACGAGGCCGACGAGGCCGCCTTGCATGGCAACACCAATCCAGTGCGTCTCGCCAATCCGATTGCGCGCCAAATGGGCGTGATGCGGTCGAGCCTGCTGGCCGGCTTGCTTGGTGTGCTGCGCGGCAACGCCGCGCATCGTGAAGTTCGGGCGCGCATCTTTGAACGCGGTCGGGTGTTCCTCGGCAGCGACGCGCCTGACCAGCAGCCCGAGCATTTGGGTGGTTTGGCTTGGGGGGCGGCGACCAGCGAGCAGTGGGGCGTGCCGACCCGTGTGGTCGACTTTTTCGATGTGAAGGCTGATCTTGAGGCCGTGTTGGCGCCGCATCGGCTCGACGCCACCCCGTTGCGCGACCATCCGGCGCTGCATCCAGGGCGGGCAGCGACGCTGTGCGTTGATGGCCAAGACATCGGCTGGATCGGCGAATTGCATCCCCGGCACGTGCAGGCCATGGACCTACCAAGTGCCCCAGTGGTGTTCGAACTCAGCTTGAAGTCATTACCGCGGGTATCGCTGCCGCTGGTGGTCCCGCCGGTGCGTTTTCCGGGGGTTCGGCGTGACATCGCCGTGCTGGTAGACGAGGCGGTCGAGTGGCAGGCAATTCGTTCGGCCATTGCCGAATGCGGGCTACAAACCCTGGAAAGCGTTTGGCTGTTTGATATCTATCGGGGCCAAGGCATTGAATCTGGTAAGAAAAGCCTTGCCATTGGGATGTCCATTCGGGATACTCTTAAAACCCTGACTGACGCAGAGATCGACGCTGTCGTGACCGCGGTCGTCGAACATTTGGGGTCGCGCACCGGCGCGACACTTCGGCAATGAGAACGAGGGAGCAGGTGGTGACCCTGACCAAAGCAGAGCTGGCCGAGTTGCTGTTCGAGCAGCTTGGACTCAACAAGCGCGAGGCCAAGGATATGGTCGAGGCGTTCTTCGAAGAGATCCGCTCGGCCTTGGAGGCCAACGAGACGGTCAAGCTCTCGGGCTTCGGTAATTTTCAGTTGCGGGACAAGGCCCAGCGTCCGGGGCGCAACCCCAAGACTGGCGAAGAGATTCCGATCAGTGCCCGCCGGGTGGTGACCTTCCACCCGTCGCAGAAACTCAAATCGGCGGTCGAGGCCGCTGCGCTTGCAGACCACTGACCTCGGACCCCTCCCGCCGATTCCGGCGAAACGCTACTTCACCATCGGCGAAGTCAGCGAACTCTGTCATGTCAAGGCGCATGTTCTGCGCTACTGGGAGCAAGAGTTCAGTCAGCTCAAGCCGGTCAAACGCCGCGGCAACCGTCGCTATTACCAGCATCACGAGGTGCTGCTGATCCGGCGCATCCGCGAGTTGCTCTACGCTCAAGGCTTCACCATTCAGGGCGCTCGCCAGCAGCTGACCACTGCGCACCGGGAGCCGGCCTTAGAGCCGCGCCAGGGCGTCCAGTTGACGCTGGATGCTCCGATTCCCGCTGCGGTGTCGCCGGGCTCGGCGGCTGGCTTGCCGTCCGCGATCCGCGTCGAACTGCTGGCCATCCGCGATCTGCTGGCCGGGTAGCCTCTGCTATACTCCGGCGCCTGTCGGGGCGTAGCGCAGCCTGGTAGCGTACCTGCATGGGGTGCAGGTGGTCGGAGGTTCAAATCCTCTCGCCCCGACCAAGCCCCGATTCCAGCCGATCCCGACGAACCCAACGGTCTCTGACGCCATGCGCATCCTGTTGAGCAACGATGACGGCTACTTTGCACCGGGACTCGCCGCCCTTGAGCGCGCCTTTTCCCGCATCGGTGAAGTCACCGTGGTGGCGCCCGAAGCCGACCGCAGTGGCGCATCCAACTCATTGACCCTTGACCGGCCGCTGATGCTGCGCAAGGCACCCAATGGCTTCTACTTCGTCAACGGCACGCCGACCGACTGCGTGCACCTGGCGGTGACCGGCATGTTGGAGCATGTCCCTGACGTGGTGGTCAGCGGCGTCAATGCCGGTTCGAACATGGGCGACGACACCATCTACTCGGGCACCGTAGCCGCCGCCACCGAAGGCTACCTGTTGGGCATCCCGGCGGTGGCGGTGTCGCTGGCCGCCAAGAACGGTGTCCACTACGACACCGCGGCTCGAGTCGCTGTTGAGCTGGTCGAGCGCTGGCTCGACGCGCCGCCGGCCGAGGGTCCGGTGTTGCTGAATGTGAACGTGCCCGACCGGCCTTTCGAGCAGTTGCAAGGCTATGAAGTAGTGCGTCTGGGGCGTCGTCACAAGGCTGAGCCGGTGATTCCGGCGCGTAATCCGCGCGGCGAGACGGTGTACTGGGTGGGCGCTGCGGGCGCCGCGGCCGACGCCGGGCCAGGCACCGACTTCTTTGCCGTGGAACAGGGGCGGGTGGCGGTGACGCCACTGCAACTCGACCTGACCCACCGCGAGCAGTTGGGAACCGTGCAGACCTGGCTGGGCCTTTGAGCCATGCAGTCGCGGCTGACCGGCATTGGCATGACTTCGGAGCGCACTCGCATCCGAATGGTCGAGCGTTTGCGCGAGCAGGGTGTCGTTGACGAGACCGTGTTGCTGGCCATGCAATCGGTGCCGCGTCACATCTTTGTCGACGAGGCGCTCGCAAGCCGTGCCTACGAGGATTCGGCGCTGCCAATCGGCCACGGCCAGACCATCTCGCAGCCTTACATTGTCGCGCGCATGATCGAGTTGCTGCGCAATGGCGGCAGCCGGTCGAAGGTTTTGGAGGTGGGGACCGGCTGCGGCTACCAGGCGGCAGTCTTGGCGCGGGTTTGCTCCGAAGTGTATTCGGTCGAACGGATCGGCACCCTGCAAGAGAATGCCCGCAAGGCTGCTCGCGAGCTGCGCCTACTCAACTTGCGCTTCAAGCACGCGGATGGCTCGCTCGGCCTGCCTGAGGCGGCACCGTTCGACGGCATCATCGTCGCCGCGGCCGGCATGCAAACGCCGCCAGCCCTGCTGGAGCAACTGGCGGTTGGCGGTCGCTTGGTGATTCCCTTAGGCGGGCGCGACCAGGTGCTCAAGGTGGTCGACCGCACGCCCGACGGTTTTCACGAGCAGACCCTGGAGTCGGTGCGATTCGTGCCGCTGCTTGGCGGGCTCGAATAAGCCTGCCTCGCAAATCATTTCCGCAGTTTCGGGAAACTAATCCACGCCAGATGTAACCAAGGTTCGCTGGGCGCTGCAAAGCGTGTCCAGCTAATCCTGCCTCGCTGGAGATGTGCCCTGATGCGGACCGAGATGCATGACCCCGAGCTTGAGCTCGACGACGGTCTAGATGACGAGGACTCGTCTGGCGACGACGCGCCGCGAACCGCGCTCGAAGAACGGGCGCCGGCGGTTGACGAGTTCAGCAGCGACACCACCCAGCTTTACCTGAACGAAATCGGGCGTAGCCCGCTGCTCAAGCCGGCCGAGGAGTTTGAGTTGGCGTGTCGGGTGCTTACCGGCGATGCCATCGCGCGTGAGCGGATGATCCGCCAGAACCTTCGGCTGGTCGTGAACATCGCCAAGCACTACATGAACCGCGGTCTGCCGCTGCTCGACCTGATCGAGGAGGGCAACCTCGGCCTGATCCACGCGCTGGAAAAGTTCGATCCGCACCGGGGCTTCCGCTTCTCCACCTACGCCACCTGGTGGATTCGCCAGAACGTCGAGCGCGCGATCATGAATCAGGCGCGCACCATCCGCCTGCCGGTGCACGTGATCAAGGAACTCAATGGCGTACTCAAAGCGTTTCGCCACCTTGAACAGCAGACCGGTGTCGAGCCCACTGCCGACGATGTTGCCCACCTTCTGGGGCGGCCTGTGGAGGAGGTGCGTCGCATCCTCCAGCTCAACGAGCGCATGGCCTCCTTGGATGCGCCACTCGACGGCGATTCGGCGCTGTCCATCGGTGATGCCGTACCTGACGAGCAATCGGTACCACCGGATGTGCTGCTTCAGACCACCGAAGTCGAAGAGTACGTGCGGCAGTGGATCGACCAACTCAACGAACGCCAGCGTTTGGTGATCGTCCACCGGTTCGGTCTCTATGACGCTGACGTTTACACCCTTGAGGAGCTGGCGAGCCGCATGCAGCTGACCCGCGAGCGCGTGCGACAGATCCAGCTCGAGGCCTTACGTCAGTTGCGCATCATCCTCAAGCGCAACGGCGTCGACCGCGACGTACTGTTGTAAGCCAGCTGGCGCGGCTTGACGCGCCACAGACTGCGCACAGGTGCCACCGACACCGACACGGTGCTGCGCTATGATGCGCCGCTCCCATTTGCCGACCGAGGCTGCGCATGCGTTTCCACTTCCCGATCATCATCATCGACGAGGATTTTCGTTCGGAGAACGCGTCTGGTCTGGGCATCCGTGCGCTAGCCAAAGCCATTGAGGGCGAGGGTGTCGAAGTGTTGGGCGTCACCAATTACGGCGATCTCACCTCATTCGCCCAACAGCAGAGCCGTGGTTCGGCCTTCATTCTGTCGATCGACGACGAAGAACTCGCCAACGAAGAGGAAGAAACGATTGCCGAGCTTCGTACCTTTGTGCGCGAGATCCGCCACCGCAACGCGGAGATCCCCATCTTTCTGCACGGCGAGACGCGCACCAGCCGCCACATCCCCAACGATGTTTTGCGCGAACTCCACGGCTTCATTCACATGTACGAAGACACGCCGGAGTTCATCGCCCGTTATGTGGTGCGCGAGTCACGCGCCTACCTCGAAACCTTGGCGCCGCCGTTCTTCCGCGCGCTGACGCATTACGCCGCCGACGGCTCGTATTCGTGGCACTGTCCGGGCCACTCGGGTGGCGTGGCCTTCCTGAAGAGTCCGGTGGGGCAGATGTTCCACCAGTTCTTCGGCGAGAACATGTTGCGCGCCGACGTCTGCAATGCAGTGGACGAGCTCGGCCAGTTGCTCGACCACACCGGCCCGGTGGCCGACTCGGAGCGCAACGCGGCCCGCATCTTCAACGCCGATCACCTGTACTTTGTCACCAACGGAACCAGCACCAGCAACAAGATGGTGTGGCACAACAGCGTCGCGCCTGACGACATCGTTGTGGTCGACCGGAACTGCCACAAGAGCGTGCTGCACTCGATCATCATGTGTGGCGCCATTCCGGTGTTCCTCACGCCGACGCGCAATCAGTTTGGCTTGATCGGGCCGATCCCGCTCTCCGAGTTCAGCCCGGACAATATCCGCGCCAAGATCGCTGCCAATCCGTTCGCGCGCGAGGCGGTCAACAAGAAGCCGCGCATCCTCACCATCACGCAGAGCACCTACGACGGCGTGCTCTACAACGTCGAGACGCTTAAGGAGCTGCTCGACGGCGAGATCGACACGCTGCACTTTGACGAGGCGTGGCTGCCGCATGCGGCCTTCCACGACTTCTACGGCGATTACCACGCGATTGGCGAGGGCCGGCCGCGCTGCAAGGACTCAATGATCTTCTCGACGCAGTCCACCCACAAGCTGTTGGCGGGCTTGTCGCAGGCGAGCCAGATCCTGGTGCAGGACGCCGAGAACGTGCAACTCGACCGCGACGTCTTCAACGAGGCGTATCTAATGCACACCTCGACCAGCCCGCAGTACTCGATCATCGCCAGCCTGGATGTTGCCGCCGCGATGATGGAGCCGCCGGGCGGCACCGCCCTGGTGGAGGAGTCGCTCGCCGAGGCGCTCGATTTCCGCCGCGCCATGCGCAAAGTCGACGAAGAGTGGGGTGCCGACTGGTGGTTCAAGGTCTGGGGCCCGGACGACCTCTCGGAAGAAGGCTTGGAAGAGCGCGAGGCTTGGATGCTCAAGGCTGGCGACCGTTGGCATGGCTTCGGCCAGATGGCCGATGGCTTCAATATGCTCGACCCGATCAAGGCGACCATCATCACCCCGGGGCTGGATGTCGATGGCGACTTCGCCGACTGGGGCATCCCGGCTGGCATCGTGACGAAATACCTCTCCGAGCACGGTGTGATCGTCGAGAAGACCGGGCTCTACAGCTTCTTCATCATGTTCACCATCGGCATCACCAAGGGCCGCTGGAACACCTTGGTGGCGGCGCTGCAGCAGTTCAAGGACGACTACGACCGCAACCAGCCGCTGTGGCGTGTGCTGCCGGAATTCGTCAAGAAGCACCCGCGCTACGAGCGCGTGGGTCTGCGCGACTTGTGCCAGCAGATCCACTCGGTCTACAGCGAGAACGACATCGCCCGCTTGACCACCGAGATGTATCTATCGGACATGGTACCGGCGATGAAGCCGGCCGATGCCTTTGCGCGCATGGCGCATCGCGAGATCGAGCGGGTGCCAGTGGATGCGCTCGAAGGCCGTGTCACCAGTGTGCTGCTGACGCCCTATCCGCCGGGTATTCCGCTGCTGATACCGGGCGAGCGGTTCAACGCCACGATCGTGCGCTTTCTCCGGTTTGCGCGCGATTTCAACGCCCGTTTCCCCGGCTTCGAGACCGACATCCATGGTCTGGTGAAGCAGGACGACGGCGCTGGCAAGGTCGACTACTACGTCGATTGCGTGGCGGCCGAGGTCTGATCCGCGTTTGAGCCGCGTCCTCAGCTGCCAACCCCTGCTGCCGCGGCCGGAGTCGGTGGCCGCTGAGCTGGCGCGGGCGCCGGCGGGTCCGCTGATCCTGGTGTCGCGTAGCGGCGTGCTGGCCAATCTGGCCCGTGTGCGCTCCGCCTTGCCGTCAGTAAGCGTTCACTACGCGGTCAAGGCCTGCAATCACTCGCAGGTCTTGTTCGCGTTGGCGCAGGCCGACTGTGGCTTCGAGCTGGCCTCGGCCGGCGAGTGGCCGGCGCTGGCGGCGCTAGACATCGACCCGGCACGAGCAATGGTCGGCAATCCAGTGCGCAGTGCGATGCAGACGGCGGCGCTGTACGCGGCCGGCGTGCGTTGTTTTGCGATAGACTCGCTGCAGCAGTTGGACCGCGACCGTGTCGCAGCGCCAGACGCGCGGCTGTTGGTGCGGGTCGCGGTGCCACCGGGTTGCCTCGCCGATGCCGACGTGGCGGCGTGGCCGATGGGTGACACCTTTGGTGCGAGTCCGGACACCGTTGCGCAGATCAGTCATAAGGCGCGCGCCGCCGGTCAGGTGTTGGCGGGCGTCAGCTTTCACGTCGGTTCGCAGTGCACCGATATGGCGGCATGGCAACGCGGTCTCAACGCTGCGGTGAGTGCCTTGGCCACTCTACGCGCCGAGGGCCACGCCGCCGATGTGCTGAGCCTGGGCGGTGGTTTCCCGGCTGAAATCGGCGCGGCGCCCTCGATCGAGGCCATTGGCGAATCGCTGAGGCCAGCCCTGGCAGCCTTGCCGGTGGGTACCCGACTGCTGGCCGAGCCAGGCCGCTGCCTGATCGCCAACGCTGGCGTGCTGTTGACCCGAGTCCTCGCTGTGCGCGAGCACCGCGGTGCCCGTTGGCTGCACCTGGATTGCGGTGTGCACAATGGCCTGATCGAGTCGTCACGGGGCGTGCCGTACGCGCTGCGAGCCCTTCGAGGCAGCGGTACCCGCGTTGCATGGCAGGTCGCGGGGCCAAGCTGTGACGGCGCCGACCGGCTCCCGGGCGAGTGGCTGCTGCCGGCGGCAATTGTCGAGGGGGACTGGCTGGCAGTTGACGGCGCCGCCGCCTACGCGCAGAGCCGCGCCAGCGGCTTTAACGGCTTCGCACTGCCCGAAACACGGGTGGTCAACTGAGCCACCCGCTGATTGGCACGGTCAGGGTGCGTCGGGATTGCGCAGGCGGACTGCCTCGTGCCGTCGCCGCAGACGGATGTTGAGCATCTCGACAGTTACCGAAAAGGCCATCGCGACGTAAATGTAGCCCTTGGGGATGTGGAAACCCACTCCCTCGGCGACCAAGGCCATACCCACTAGAATCAGGAACGACAGCGCCAGCATCTTCACCGTTGGATGGCGGTCGACAAAATCGCCGATCGGTTTGGCCGCCACCATCATCAAGGCGACGGTGAGGACGATGGCCGTCACCATGACACCAATCTGGTCGACCAGGCCCACTGCGGTGATCACCGAGTCGAGCGAAAACACCACGTCGACGACGGCAATTTGCAGCAGTGTTGCGCTGAGGCCTGCCCGCACGGCTGACCCTTGCGAGGCGTGCTCGGGCTCGCCGCCCTCCAGGGCATTGTGCACCTCGTGGGTGGCTTTCCAGATCAGGAACAGTCCGCCGCCGAGCAGGATCAGGTCTCGTCCCGACAGGCCCTGACCGAACACTTCGAACAACGGCGTCGTCAGCCGCATGATCCACGACAGGCTCAGCAACAACGCCAAGCGGCTGAACATGGCCAGCGCCAAGCCGGCGCGTCGGGCGAAGTCGCGCTGCTCCGCTGGCAGCCGGCCGACCAAGATGGAAATGAAGATGATGTTGTCGATGCCGAGCACCACCTCCAGTGCGGTGAGCGTGGCAAGTGCAATCAGGGCTTGCGGATCGGTCAACCAGGCGAGATCCATATGCGGTGGCTTTCAGGGCGGGTGGCTAGAATACGGTTATCGTAGATCCAACAGCTTGGTATTTCGCTCATGACCCAGACCGTTTCTCGCGAACTCGAAGACTGGTTCCAACTCAACGTCTCCCGCGGCTGTCGTACCGAGCAGTTGCATCAGTCCCTGATCGAAGCGGGGTACCCCGCAGACTTCGTCGGCAGCTTTTTGAGCGAACGCAGTCGCGGGTTACCGGGAATCGATGCCCTAGGGCCTGGAACAGATTCAGATGCGACCATGCTGTCGGTCGCCAGTCCGTCTGCCGAAGCCGCGCTCGATGCCTGGTGGACCCGCTTTGCTGAGCTGAGCCAGCTGAATCACGTAAACCTGGGTGACCGTACGGCAGTCATTGCCGGGCGGCAGCTGGCGAATGGCATTCTCTACCTGCGGGATCTGCTCTCAGCCGACGAGTGCGACACCCTGGTGGCCGACGCCGAGCGGCGCATCGAGGGTTCGACGGTGGTCGATCCTGAGACCGGTCGCTTCGTGCCAGACCCCCGCCGCAGCAGCATGGGCACTTACTTTGAGCGCGCGGCCAATCCGGTGGTGGCCGCCGTCGAGCAGCGGCTCGCGGTTCTGAGCGGTTTGCCCGAGGTCAACGGTGAGGGGCTGCAGATCCTCTTCTATCAGGTCGGGGGGGAGTACCGTCCACACTTCGACTACTTCGACCCCGCCAATCCCGGCTACGCTGCGCAGCTTGGGCACGGGGGACAGCGCCTGTTGACTATCATTCTCTACCTCAACGACGTTGAGGGCGGCGGTGGCACCATCTTCCCCGAACTGGGTCTGGAGTTTTTGCCGGCCAAGGGGGCTGCGCTGATGTTCGCGTCACTCGACCGCGAGGGCGCCTTGCAACCCAAATCGCTGCACGGTGGCAACCCGGTCACCGCAGGCCAGAAATGGATCGCCACCCGCTGGATCCGCCTCGGCGCGTACTGCTAACCGTTTTCTCTCAGAGCCCACACCATGTTCAAAATCGTCGAATCCACCCTCGAAAAGACCATCTTCGCCAGTCGCTGGATCCTTGCGCCGTTTTACCTTGGCTTGATCGGCGGGCTGGTGATGCTGCTGTATAAGTTCGGTGAAGGTTTCCTGCACAGCATTCACGAGATTCACCACAGCAGCGAGCAGGAGGTGGTGATGGACGTGCTGGCGCTCATCGACATGTCTCTGGCCGCCAACCTAACGCTGATCGTGATCTTCGCCGGTTGGGAGAACTTTGTTTCCAAGCTCAACATCGACGACCACGAAGACCGCCCTGAGTGGATGGGCCACGTCGACTTCTCCAAGCTGAAGCTGAAACTGCTGGCGTCGATCGTTGCCATCTCGGCGATTCAGCTGTTGCGGGCCTTTATGCAGGTAGACCAGTACAGCACCGAGCACTTGGCGTGGATGGTCGGCATCCACATGACCTTCGTGGTGTCAGGACTGATCCTTGCAGTCATGGACCGCGTTTCGGACAGTCCGGCAAAGGGCGCTGCCGAGCACTGAGGCACTGTGGCGTCGATTCGGCGCCGGGCTCGGAAAGAGTGGCGCCCCCGACACGAATCGAACGTGTGACCCCCTTCTTAGGAGGAAGGTGCTCTATCCACTGAGCTACGGAGGCGAGCCCTGATTGTACGCCGCTGCATTTCGTCACCGTGGCGGCGACCTCCCGCCAGTCCCGGCTCGCCGTTATGCTGGTGGCATGGTGGATGGTCCCGAACGCAATGCTGTGCTGACTCGCCGCGACCTGCTCGCTGGCGGAGCGGGGCTGCTGGTGGCTGCGCCAGCCGTGTTGGCAGGCGCAACTGCCGACCTTCCGCCGAGCATGGCCCGCCCCGGCAGCGGCTTTGGCGTCTACGGCCAGCCCTCGCCGTTCGAGAAGCACACTGCCCGCGCCATCGCCGCCAACCGTGACGTGCCAGGCAACGGCGTGTCATGGACGCCGCTGCACGACCTTGAGGGCGCCATCACGCCGTCGGGACTGCATTTCGAGCGCCACCATTCCGGCGTGCCCGAGATCGACCCG
>Ga0214917_10000164_pt1 | contig 81665 bp, 73 predicted proteins | sample LL_1208_BB_MetaG_FD_177983 | JGI IMG/M metagenome (GOLD analysis project Ga0214917, IMG submission 177983) | Freshwater microbial communities from Lake Lanier, Atlanta, Georgia, United States - LL_1208_BB | ecosystem: Environmental > Aquatic > Freshwater > Lake | place: USA: Georgia | collected... | reverse complement strand
GCTCGGATTCCTCTGTTTCTTTTTGAGAAGAATTCCCAGCATGCTCTTTCACAGTTGCCCGGCTTTTTGATTTTTTCTCCTGTACCGGGGAAGGATCATTCCCGGAAAGATTTTGCGTTGGACTTACGCCAATTCCGCGATTTCCCGAACCTGAAACCTCATCGCCATGATCTGCTGTTTTTTTGTCGACTTGAAACGAAACATCTTTCTCAACAGGAGCGAAGGAAAAATAAATAAAACGGATTCCTACGGCCAAAAGGACGGTAATAGCAAGCCCGATCAGTAATCTTAAGTGTCTGTTCATCATGGGCTTATATTTTTATAATATCCCATAAATACCTATGCATGCATTTTAGTCCCAAATTCGATTTTCGCCACTTTCAAGTTTAGACAAAATCTCACCTTAAAAGTTCAATCAAAAAAGATGGGATAAGGCGAACAATCAAACACTTGTAAATATTCTCCATCGCCCCACCCACTTTAAAAATCGTCTCCTTTTTGGGAGTTTTTTGGTAAGTATTGGTTTCGCAAGATCGGGCCCTCCCAACGCAAAAATGAACACCAAGGATTTCAAAATCACTCCACAGGATGCGATGTCGCAATTCTGGCAGTGGTGGGATTGGGGGATCGTTTTGGTGGCGTTGTTCCGAAGCGTGGAGGTCCCGGCATCCGTGGCTCTGAAGTTTCTTCCATCCTCCGCCTCCCTTGAATTCGCCATCAACCTCACGACCTGCTTGCTTCTGTTGCTCGATATCCCCCTTCGATTCCTGCGCCCTGCCCAAACAGCCCGGGGCACCCTGCACGGAAATCCCGCCCGCCTGCACTATCTCCGCACCTATTTTCTTTTCGATCTGATCGGCTCCCTCCCCTGGGGATTCACCAGCAACCACTTTTTCACCCAAGACAACTGGTCGGTGCCGATCTCCTTTCTTTGCCTGCTCCGGTTGGCACGGGTGGCCGCATTCAGCCAAAATTTTGTGCGTAAACCATCCCGGTTCTTCATCGCACGACGACTCACCGTCTTTCTCCTGTGGATCGCACTGGTCATCCACCTGCTCGCTTGTGGCTGGATCGCCGTGGGAGGAGTGACGCATGGCCTCACACCCGGCCATACCTACATCCGGGCCCTCTACTGGTCGGTCACCACCGTCTCCACGACCGGGTTCGGGGATATCACCCCGAAAACCGAACCCCAGATGATCTACACCATGCTGGCAATGATCCTCGGCGCGGGTCTCTACGCCACCGTCGTGGCCAACGTCGCCTCCCTCATCGCGCGTGCCGACTCCGCCCGGGCGGCTTTTGACTCGAAAATCGAACGATTGAACACGTTCATGAAGTACAAAAACATGCCGGAACCGCTTCAGAAGAGGATCCTCGGATATCATGAATACCTTTGGCAGACCGGTCTCGGCCACGATCATGAGACCCTTTTGGAAGATCTCTCCCCGGGTCTGCGCCGATCGGTGGGTGTTTTCCTGAACCGGCATATCATGGAACAGATCCCCATGCTGCGGGGTGCCGATGCGGCGGTCCTTCACCGGCTGATCAGCGGGGTGACCTCCGTCGTTTACACCCCGGGAGACACCATCCTTCACCACGGCGAGCCGGGCGACACCATGTATCTCATCAACCGGGGCGAGGTCGAGGTAGTGGACCCCAAACAAGGTGTGGTGGCCACCTTGGGCGGAGGGGATTACTTCGGTGAGCTGGCCCTGCTCGATCCCGATCGACCCCGTCTGGCGGACGTCCGGGCAAAAACGTTTTGTGCCCTGTCCGTCATCGACCGCGAAACCTTCACCATGGTTCTGGAGCAGTTTCCGGAGTTTGCCGCCCATGTGCGCAAAGTGGCCGCTACCCGAATAGCCGAATCCGACCTCCGTGCCGGTCAGATCTAGCCCATCGCCACCGATCCCTTCCTCCTTTCGCGCCTCTTTGTTCCCAGTTACTATCCCCATCCAATGTCCGCCGACCCCCGTCTCACCCTCTACGACACCACCCTTCGCGACGGTGCGCAGGGAGAGGGCGTCCACTTTTCCCTTTCTGACAAACTTCGCCTGGCCGAACGTCTTGCCTCCTACGGGTTCGACTATGTGGAGGGCGGCTGGCCCGGCTCCAACGACAAGGACCGCGATTTCTTTGCCGATGCAAAAAAACTTTCCTGGGGTTCCTGCAAACTCGCCGCCTTCGGTTCCACCCGCCGGCCCAATGCCGAAACCTCCGACGATTCCCAGATCCGCCACCTCCTCGACGCCGAAACTCCCGTCGTCACCATCTTCGGAAAAAGCTGGGGGCTTCACGTGGAGAAAGTTCTCCGCACCACCCCCGTCGAAAATCTCCGCATGATCGCCGATACCGTTGCTCTTCTGAAAAAAGAGGGACGGGAGGTCATCTACGATGCGGAGCACTTCTTCGACGGTTGCAGTGCCGACCACGACTACGCCCTCCGTACTTTGGAGGCCGCCGCCGAGGCTGGGGCCGATTACCTCGTTCTCTGCGACACCAACGGGGGCCGCCTTCCGTCCGAAATCGCCGCCGCTTTCCGCACCGTCCAAACCCGTTTCCCCAAAACCAAAATCGGCATCCATACCCACAACGATTGCGGGCTGGGCGTTGCCAATGCCGTCGCCGCTGTGCAAGAGGGCGCGCTGCAGGTGCAAGGCACGATGAACGGCTATGGGGAGCGCACGGGAAACTGCAATCTCACCACGCTCCTGCCCCTTCTGGAACTCAAACTCGGAAAAAAAATTCTTCCGCACGGAAATCTTCGGCAACTTTCCGAACTCTCGGCTTTTGTGGACGAACTGGCCAACCTGCATCACGATCCCCGCGCCCCTTTCGTGGGTCGTACCGCCTTCGCCCACAAGGGTGGAATGCACGTCAACGCCGTGAACAAAATCGCCTCCAGTTTCGAGCACATCGATCCCGCCAGCGTGGGGAATCATCAGCGGATTCTGGTCGGCGAACTCTCCGGCGGGGCCAACGTGATGATGAAGGCCCGCGAGCTGGGCATCGCCGTGGAGGAAAAATCCCCGCCCACCCGGGCCATCCTTGCGAAGATAAAAAAACTGGAAAAAGACGGATACGAATTTGAGGCCGCCGACGCCTCCTTCGAGCTCCTGGTCCGCCGGTCCCTCGAAAAGATTCCCACCCCCTTCCGGATCCAATCCTACAAGGTGGAGGTCGTCCGGACGAGCCCCACGGCCCGGGAAACCAGCCGCGCCACCGTAGCCGTCCGCATCGGGAAAAAAATTCAAAAAACTTCCGCCAAAGGAGATGGACCCGTCAACGCCCTGGATGCCGCCCTGCGCAAGGCCCTCCTCCCCTCTTTCCCCTCCCTGCGAAAAATGAAGCTGATCGACTACAAGGTCCGCATCGTCAGCTCCCGTGGGGGCACCGCCGCACGGATCCGGGTCCTGGTGGAGTCCAGCGACGGAACCCGTGAATGGGGTACGGTGGGCGTATCGACCAATATTCTCGAGGCAAGCGCCCTCGCACTCTCCGACAGCCTCTCCTTCTTTCTGCTGCCCAAGGAGAGTTGATCTCCCCCCTCACGTGGGGGTTGAGTCCCCCTCCCTTTTTCGGTAGGTTTCCGAACTGCTTTCCGGAGTAGCTCAGCGGTAGAGCGATGCACTGTTAATGCATTGGTCGCTGGTTCGATCCCAGCCTCCGGAGCCACCCTCATCCACCCTTGCGAAGTCTTGGGTTTGAACCTGCACCCGGCCAGGGTCGAACTGGCAACCTTCGGCTTCGGAGGCCGACACTCTATCCAGTTGAGCTACGGGTGCTTCCGGAACGAAAAGCCTAATCCCACAGCCCGATCGGTTCAAGGCTCACCCTGCGCCGGACCCGAGGTGGCTTTTCCATTCACGAAGTAAGCCTTTTTTTCCGGCTCCCCGTTTTCTTTCCACTCCACCCACCATCCGGTTGGAACCCCTTTTTTGTAATTCGTCTCCTGCCTTTTCTTTCCGCTCTCCCACCATACGACGAATGTTCCACTCCTCTCCCCTTGATCATAATTCCCCACCCCTTTTCGCTTTCCGCTCGCAAACCACGTTTCGACCTCCCCATGCCTCTTCCCCGCCCGCCAGGAGGTTCGGCGCTCCATGGTTCCGTTCGGGTACCACTCGGTCGCGGGCCCATCCGGCAACCCCTCCCGAAACCGCGTCTCTCGGATCATCTGCCCATCCTTGTTCCAAAGTCGCGCCCGCCCCTCACGAACCCCTTTCTCAAAGTACGCTTCACCCTCCATCTGCCCATTGGCGAACCAGCTCCGATACGCCCCGTGCATCCGGCCCTGCCAAAACTCCGCCTCTGTTTTTTTGCCCCCCACCTGGGTCACCGCCGTGCCGGTGAATGGCTCCGTCTCCCCCTGCCGATAAAAAAGATCCCCTTTGCCCTGCAATTCGGAGGCCGGGATCGCCTCGCCCGAACGACCCATCCCCCAGGCAACCAAACTGATCAGGATACAACCGGCCCAAAATATTTTCGGACTCAACGGCCGCCGCTTGACGATCTCCAACCCCGAACTCCTCCCTCTTCGGGACTTGCCTAGGCTCCGGACGCGATCCGGGCAGTGACCAGACCGCACGTTCGATTTTTTTTGGCTCATTCCCATGGCGGTTTTTCGAAAGATTGATCCCGATTCGGCACCGCCGACCCTCGCCTCCCCCCCGTTGGATGGCAAGCCCCACATCCTTTCCCCGTTTGCCGATCGTCTCCTTTTTCGGCACTCTGATTTCCGTGTCCCAAGTCACCCATCCCAAATCCCGCACCCGGACCCCAACCCTTCCCAAGGAAATCCGCCGCATTCTTCGCTTCGGTATCGTGGGCGGCGCAGGAACCCTTCTCAACGCCCTCCTCATGTGGGGACTTCTATCCCTCGCAAATACTTTCCTCGGACTCGATCCGGGCGGGCATCGGCTTGCCACGGCGGCCGCCTTCGTGGCTTGGATCGTCTGCTGCGGAACAAACTTCCTGCTCAATGCCGCATGGACCTTCCGTGCGTGGCCCCCGTCCTGGGGACAGGCCAAAAACTACTACCTCTCCGCCGCCCTCGCCTTTCTCTTCCAAATCTTCCTTCTCAATCTTCTCCTTTTCCTCCTGGAAACCGATCGACCCATTGAGACGGCTGTCCTGAATGCGGTCGCCGTGGCCACCGGTTCGCTTCTGAACTATCTCTTCGCTTCCCTTTGGGTCTTCCGCAGATGAAATTCTCCCAACCCTCCGCCGACCTCTATGCCCCCGGCGGCAAGGATCCTTGGGCCGGGCTCTCCTCCACCACCCATCTTGGAATCGGCGCCCACGCCGATGACCTCGAAATTCTCGCCTTTCCGGGAATCGCCGCCTGTTTTCAACATCCCAAAAATCGTTTTTCCGGAATCGTGGTCACCGATGGCGCCGGGGCCCCACGCTCCGGCCCTTTCGCCCAAACATCGGATGTCGAACTGATCCAGCTCCGTCGTGCCGAACAACGCCGGGCCGCCGATCTCGGGCACTACGCCTCCGTCATCCAACTCGCTCATCCCAGCCCGGCGGTTCGTCAATCCGACCGATCCGCCGTCATCGGAGATCTCGTCAAAATTTTCGAGGCGGCCCAACCCCAAACACTTTACCTGCACAACCCCGCGGACCGACACGAAACCCACATCGCCGTCCTACTCGCCTGCATCGAGGCCTTGCGACAACTGCCCGAATCCTCCCGACCCAAGGAAATCTACGGCTGCGAAGTATGGGGGGATCTGGATTGGGTTCCCTCCTCCCAAGTCGTCCGGCTTCCCTGCCCGGCCCCCGAGACCCTCGGGACCTCCCTTCTCGACTGCTTTCAATCCCAAATTGCGGGCGGGAAGCGGTACGATCGAGCTGCCTTGGGACGTCGATATGCCCAAGCGACGTTCGGAAATCCAAACCAACCCGATTCGGAACAGGAGATTGTCCTGGCCCTCGATCTTCGTCCCCTCCTCGACACAAACCTTTCCCTGCAAAATTTCCTCGCCCCCATTTTCGACCTCTTCCGCACCCAAACTCTTGCCCGGATCGACAAACTGGCGCCGAGCCAATGAGCCGGTTGCAAGCATCGGTCACCGACTCCACCCGCCGGCTTCTGGGTTTTCTCGAACGCACCCAACTCAAGGACGGCAGCTGGTCGGTCCCCTACACGGGGCCCAACTTCCTGCTCCCTCTCTACGTCATCACCGCCTACCTCACCCAACGCCCGATACCGGATGCCGAGCGCGCAAAGTTCGTCGCCGGACTCCTTCGTCCCCAACGGAAGGACGGATCGATCGGACTTCATGAGGAGTCGGAAAGGGGAGCCGTCTTTACAAGCTCGATCTCCTATGTCGCACTTCGTCTTCTGGGTGAAAAACCGGATCGTTCCGAGCTGCGACACCTGAGGGATTGGATCCACGCCTCTGGGACTCCAATCCAAGCCGCCGCCTGGGGAAAATTCATCCTCGCGATCCTCAACCTCTACGACTGGTCCGGAGTCACCCCCGTTCCACCCGAACTTTATCTTCTTCCCACGTGGGTGCCGGTTCAGCCGATCAACATCTCCGGCTATGTCCGGATCGTTTATCTTCCGATGGCGTACTTGTACGGACGCCGATGGCAGGCACCGCTGGATCCCCTTCTCCAGGAAATCAGAGCGGAACTTTTCCCGCAGGGATTCGACCGGATCAACTGGCCCCGTCATCGTGCCGATCTGGCTCCCACCGATCATATCGTTCCTGAAAGCCTTCCCGTCCGGCTTGCCATGCCGATCGTGCGGATCATCGAAAAATTCATACCTTCGTTTCTTCGCGAAAAAGCCCTGCGCCTGACCTACGAGCATATCTGTTACGAGGACGAGCAGTCGGACTACATCCGTCAGGCTCCGGTCAACGCCTGCTACAACACTCTGGCCCATTTTGTGGAGGGCCAGGCCGATCGCGTCGAGCGCAGCTGGCGTCAGCTCCCCCGCTATCTCTGGCACCACTCCGACCACACCGCCTGCCAGGGGTTCACCTCCTCGAAAGTCTGGGACACCGCATTCACCCTTCAGGGTATGACCCACCTCGGCCCTGAACTTGCCCCCCGGGATGGGATCGAAAACGGATGCCGCTACCTTTTGGAAAATCAGGTGATCGACGAGCTCCCCGACCCCCGTCGTTATCACCGCCTCCCAAGAAAAGGCGGGTGGCCCTTCAGCGAACGACGGAACGGTTGGTCGATTGCGGATTGCACCGCCGAGAGTCTTCTCGCTTTGGTCGGTGCAGAGCCTTTTCTTCCCACCCCCGCTCCCCGTCCTGCGATCGAGGCGGGAGTTCGGTTCATCCTGAGTTACCAGAATCGCGATGGAGGCTGGGGAAGTTGCGATCGGGTGGTCGGCCCCTTATGGATCGAAATTTTCAACGCCTCCCATGTCTTTGCCGATATCATGGTGGATCACTCCTTTGCCGAGTGCACCGGATCCGTTCTATCCGCCCTGGCCCTGATCCGGAAAACCCACCCCGAGATGCATCGAGACGGCGTGGATCAGGCCGTTCGCAACGGGGTTCGTTACCTGACCAACACACAAAAACCGGACGGATCCTGGGAAGCGGTCTGGGGAATCTGTTTCAACTACGGAACCTCCTTCGCCCTCCCCGGCCTTCGCGCCGCCGGCCTGCCCATCGACGACCCGCGGTTGGTTCGAGGCAGGAAATTTCTTCTGGAACACCAGCTGGCCGATGGCGGATGGGGGGAGCATCCCGATTCCTGCATCGAACGGCGCCCGATACCGGCTCGAAAAGGGCTGATCGAACCCACCGCCCTGGCTGTGATCGCGCTTCTCGCCACTGGCCCCAAAGACGATCCCTCGGTCACGCGAGGACTGGAATTTTTAATGCGCCACCAACAGCCGGACGGGGATTTCCCCCCGCAACCGATTCCGGGCCTCTTTTACCGGACCACCCTGATTCGTTACGATCACTACAAGCGTGCCTTCCCGCTGAAGGCGTTTGCGGCTTTTTTGCAGCCGTAAGTCCGGCTGCCAGCAAAAAGGGCACGGGCGGGAAAACGATCTACGATTTTGCCCGCACCCAACCCGCCATCGCGTATGCCATCGGCAAACGGATCCAACTGGCGATCGAAGCCAGATCCGCTCCCATCGTCGTGGTGTTGTCCCGCCCTCTCCATGCACCGACCAAAGCCTTCAGAAAAGGTCCGGCAAACGTCAGGAAAGAGCGACCATTGCCCATCAGCAGCCCCATCGTCCGGTCCCGTTCCTTCTCGTCGTTGCGCCAGAGCGTAACGACCGCCCGGCGCAGGGATTGGGAAAAGGCGTCCTCTTTGGAAAAACAGTCGTACAGAGCGCGGGACAGAAGTTCCGGGACCCGGCAAGCCCGGCGACGGGAGCGGGCAAACTCGCCGAAATCCTCCCTCTGGACGAGCTCCATGGCATCGATCAATCCGTTGGTGATTCCCGTCGCCGTCAACGGGTGGGTGTGGCCTGCAGCATCCCCGATCAACACCCTGCGCCCGTTCCCGTAGTCGGCCCGGGCCAAAAAGTGGTTGGCCTGCCAACGCAGATGACCTGCCCGGATCTGCTCCTCACAGGGCTGCCTCCATACGGGCGGCAAGGTTTCGCGGGTGGCGGCAATCAGCCATTCGGGATCCTTCATCTCCGTTTTGTACTTCAGGGGAACGTCAACGCAGATCCGGACGACGGAGGGGGCAATCTCGTATCCCAGCAGAAAACTGGGTTTTCCGAGGAACACGTGGCCGTAGTCAGGGTAAGGGGCATTCACTCCCTCCAGCAAAATTCCCGTCATGGCCGACATCGCCTTGTGCGCGCCAGCGCCGCGCAAACTTCTGCGGACCACGCTGGATCGACCATCGGCACCCACAACACGATCCGCTTCCAACCTCTCCCCACCCTCCAAGGTGACCCCGTGGTCATCCACCGCGGCGACACGGACTGCCTGCCGAAAATCCACGCCGTCCGTCTTGGCCACCCGTTGACGCATTTCATCCACCAAATCCCCGTGATGAAACGCCAATCCCCGTTGCCCCTCCACGTAGTCTAATTTTACCGGCATCTCGCCATGCCCGGGATAAACCACAAAACCTTTTCCACGGGGCCGCCCCTGCACCGAGGTGATGTCCCCAAATCCCAACTCCTGCAATGCCTCCACCCCTTGCGGATGCAGCCACTCGCCGGCAAAACGTTTGCGGCTTTTTCCCTCCGGCTCTGCCTCAAGCAAAAGCACAGATTTGCCTTTCAAGGCGTAGGCCCGGGCCACGGCACAACCAGCGGGTCCAGCCCCCACCACCAGGATATCGGTTTTACTCCTCATGAAATCGGTACTCAGGTATTAGCACCTATGACAATGAATACCAAGGAAAAGGACGCGGATGCCGACCTAATTCACTCTTGGAGAATGAGTTCTATCATCCATGCGAGAAAATGAATCTCCACCAAAGCCACCCGTTTATCCCCTTTGGATTTTTCCATGGCCCGGACTTCCAAATCTCCCTCCCCCAAGTCAAACTCCGCCGCACGGCGCAGCCGGTGGTCGTTCAACGTGGCGACGAACGCTTCCACCTCCTCCTTGGGCAAAAACCAGCGCCCTGCCTGTCCAACCAGCGGGAGGGTTTTCATCCAACGACGCCCCAACCTCTCCCTCTCCAGTCTCACCTCGTGAAGTCCCTCCACCCAGTGAAAGGCATCCTCGCCCCGGATTCCCGCCTCCCGTAACCCCGCTTGCCGATACCAAACATTTCCCACCATCGGGTCCAGCTCCACGGGGGGAGTCTGGTAAGCCAACAGCGTTGTCTCCAGTGCCTGCCGCAAAAGAGCGGCCTCCGGGGCTGCGAATTCGAAATCCCGCCCCCCCGTAGGTCCCGTCTCAATTCTCAAACCGGCCGGGCCTCCAGGGTCGATTGCAAACCAAACTCCTGCAAACGATGGCAGTACATCTCCGCTTTTTCCCGTGTCTCAATCGCAACCACACTCCGACCCTGCTCATGAACCTCCAGCATGTGCTTCCTGGCCTTGACCTCGTCAAATCCCAAAACTTTTTGAAAAACAAAAACCACATAACTCATCAAGTTCACAGGATCATTCCAAACCAGCACCTGCCAACCTTTCGCGAAAGCCTCCGATAAATCACTTTCCTGCGTGGGGGAGGAAGCGGGCGTTTCCACGATTCCGGCGTTCATGATTGAATGATAGTTTCGCATCCTCTGCTTTTCAACCCGCTTCCCGCATCGCCTTTTTTCCGATTTCCGCTACAAGGGATCATGTTTGTCTCCCGCACCCTCGCCCTCTTTTCCGCTGCCGCCTTTGGCCTCTGGGTCGCCGTTCTCCTGGTTCCCTACTCCCAACTCCTCCTTCCCCATCTGCCCCCGCCGTCAAAACCAGCTCCCACGCCGGTCCTGATTTCGATCGAGGATCTGGCCGGCGAGGCGTGGCCTTGGCCCCGGCTGGATCTCACGCTCGCCCTCCGGGCCATGTCTCCCTATCGACCCGAGCCCGTTGGCCTCCTTCTTCCCTTGGACGCTCCCGACACCTTCGAGCCTGTCCAGGACGACCAGCTTGCCCGCGCCCTCGCCGCCTACCTGTCCCCCGCCTTGCCCGCCACCGCCTTCGCCTCCCTGCCCAAGGCGGAGGCCCTCACTCTTCCCAAAATTCCCCACACCGGTTCGATTTCCTCCCTCCGACCTGCCGACTCTTTTCTTGCTCCTGAACCACGCCTGCGGCGTGCCGGGCAAACCGCCGCATGGAAGGTTACCCCCGAGTCGGACGGTGTCCTTCGACGCCTTCCACTGGTCTTTCGCCACGAAAATGCCGTCACACCCTCCTGGCTCCTCCAACTCTATGCACAAGCCTTGGGTGCGGACCTTTCCCACTCCACCCTCCAGGGACGCCGGCTCATCCTCCGCGACCGCCAAGACTTCGAACTCCAGTCCGTTCCCCTCGACCTGCGCGGATCGGTCCCCGTGGATTGGAGCCAACCTGATCAGCTTCCCGAAAAAATGGAAATTCGCGGGGTCGTGCTCGCCGCCGAACAGGTGCGGGTCGGCGTTCGGCCCTACTATGATTTGAAAAATCTTTCCAAAAGACCCGTCATCATTGCCGGGGGATTGGCCGAGGTGGATCCGATCATTGACTCCCCGATCGGCCAACGTTCCCTGGCGGAGGCGGTCGTCCGGGCCTGGACCGGATTAAGTCGTGGCCCCGCCCCGGTCCTGCACCCTCCGTCCTGGGTGATTGTTCTGGCCCTTCTCACCGCCTCCCTCCTGGGTCTTTCCTCCGGGCACCGGGGAAGAGTTTGCCTGCTCGAGGGCCTCGCCTTTGCCGGAATTGTGATGGGTGCGGGTTGGATGGCCGCAAAAACGGAGGGATATTCCGGCGCACTGCCCCTGGCGGTCGGAGCCCTTGTTGCCACCCTCCTCGCCCCGCGGCTCCGCCATTGGATGGAGTCCTCCCATGTTCGTTGATCGCGTCCGCCTCCACGCAAACGCGGGAAACGGAGGTCGGGGAGCCGTCAGTTTCTTGCGGGAGAAATTCGTGCCCAAGGGCGGCCCCGACGGCGGAGACGGGGGAAAAGGAGGGGATGTGGTTCTCATCGTCGACCCCCAACTCAACAATCTCATCGATCTTCGGTACCGCCCTCACGCCCGCGCCCGCCACGGCGGAAGCGGAAGCGGAAAACAGTGCACAGGTCGCGGGGGCGAGGATTGCGTGCTGAAAGTCCCCCCCGGAACCGTCGTCTATCCACTGCCGCCGGGCGAGGCGGGAGATCCGCTGGTGGACTTGACTCATCCGGGGGAAAAGTTCGTCCTTTGCCATGGGGGGCGCGGTGGTCGCGGCAACTCGCGCTTCGCCACCTCAACCCGCCAAACCCCCCGCCATGCGGAGGACGGGAAACCCGGGGAGTCAGGCGAATTTATCCTGATTTTGAAATCGATCGCGCAGGTGGGCCTGGTTGGACTTCCCAACGCGGGAAAATCCAGCCTCTTGGCGGCATTTTCCGCCGCTCGCCCTAAAATCGCCTCCTACCCCTTCACCACCTTGGCTCCCTACATCGGGGTGGTCGGATCGCCGGAGGAAACCCGGTTCACGCTGGCCGATATTCCGGGACTGATCGAGGGAGCCAACGAGGGCAAGGGTCTGGGCCACGATTTCCTCCGCCACATCGAACGGTGCTCCGTTCTCCTTCTGGTCATCGACACCGCCGGGGTCGACGGTCGAAACCCCGCCGAGGACTATCGCCTGCTCCGCAAGGAGCTCCGGTTGCACGATGCCGCCCTCGGAAAGCGACCCTTTCTCGTTGCCGCGAACAAAAGCGACCTTCCCGAATCGGCCAAAAATCTTGCCGCACTGCGCTCTGCCGCTCGTCGGGCCATCTTCCCCATCTCCGCAAAAAGTGGGGAAGGCCTGCCTGCCCTGCTCGATGCCATTCGGAAATCCCTCCCGGCTTGACCCGGTAGGCGAGATACTTCACATTATTAACCATTCATAGTATGAAACATTATTTCATTCCATGCCTTCTTTTTGGCCTGGCGGGCTGCATGAAGGGGGGCGGTCCCCCCAAAGATCCTCCCGTGCCGGCCGAACTTGTCGCCGTCCAGGTCGGCCCTCTCAAGGAGACCCTCGATGCGATCGGCACTCTCGAGGCGGAGGAGTCGGTCGATATCCGACCGGAGGTCGACGGAGAGGTCACCTCGATCCAGATGAAGGAGGGGGAATCCGTCAAAAAGGGGGATCTGATTCTACAGATCGATGAATCGAAACAGGCCGCCACCGTCGCCGAGGCCGAGGCCGACTACAACTACGCAAAAGAGACCATGCAACGCTCCGACACCCTTCTTGCCGACGGGACCATTTCCCAGCAGGAACACGATCAAACGCAGGCCAGCTTTCAGCGTACCGAAGCCGCCCTGCATCTGGCGCGAAAACGCATGACGGAATATACCCTGACCGCGCCTTTTGACGGCATCCTGGGTCACCGCGCCGTCAGTATCGGCCAGTATGTCAACCCCCAGACGGTTCTCGTCAGCCTCTACTCGATGGACCGGATGAAACTCGGATTCAGCGTTCCCGAACGGTATGCCGCTCGTGTCCAGCCCGGCCAAACTCTGCGTCTGAAAGTCGCCGCGTATGGGAACGAGGAGTTTTCCGGTGAGATCTACCTCGTCGAACCCCAGGTGGATATGGCCACCCGCTCCTTGGTGGTTCGCGCGTACATTCCCAACGCCGACCATCGGCTGAAACCGGGGATGTTTGCCAACCTGAAACTCTCCGTCGGGACAAAACCCAACGCACTCACCCTGGCGGAAGAGTGCCTCTTTCCCCACAGCGGGGGATTTGCCGTCTATCGGTCGAACAACGGAATCGCCGAGCTGGTTCCGGTTGAAACAGGCATTCGTATGGCGGGGACTGTGGAAATCCTCGGCGGCCTCAAGGCGGGCGACCTGGTGGCCCGCTCCGGCAACCTGCGGCTTTCCCCCGGCAGGAAAATCATCGCGGAAAATCCTGCCCCGTCCTCCCCTGCTCCATGAATCTTCCCGAGTTCTGCATCCGGCGCCCGGTGGCTGCCACGATGTTCAACCTGGCCCTCGCCCTCGTCGGCATCGTGGCCCTTTCCCGGCTTCCCGTCCGCGAGCTGCCCAACATCGATCCGCCGGTTGTCTCGGTCGTTACGATCTATCCGGGCGCCAACGCGGAGCTGGTGGAGGCCGACGTCACCGAGCCGATGGAGCAGGAGATCAACAACATTCCCGGCATCAAGATTCTCCGCAGCGAATCCCGGGAACAGGTCAGCAGCATCACCGTCGAATTCGAACTCAACCGTGATGTGGATGTCGGGGCCCAGGACGTGCGGGACCGCATCAGCCGCGTTCGGGACAAGCTCCCCGACGACATCAAGGAACCCGTCGTCGCCAAACAGGACGCGGACGCGCAAGAGGTCATGTGGGTCGCCCTGTCCAGCGCCACCCGCTCCACTCTCGAGCTCACCAACCTTGCGGAACGCCAGATCAAGGACCGTCTTCAGGTTCTTCCCGGGGTGGGCGGGATCAATTTCGGGGGGGAAAAAAGAACCTCGATGCGGATCTGGCTCGATTCGGAAAAAATGGCTGCCCGCATGGTGACGGCGGCGGACATTCGCGCCCTTCTGTCCCGCGAGAACGTGGAGCTTCCCTCCGGCCAGATCGAGGGCAAAGAGCGCTCCCTCAGCATCCTGGCCAGGGGCCGGATGGATGAACCCGAGGAGTACGGAAACCTGATCGTCCGGGAGTTGGGCAACAACCCGATCCGGCTGCGCGATATCGCGACCGTCGAGGTCGGCCCGGCCGTGGAGCAAACAATCGCCCGTTTCCGCGGCCAACCCGCGGTCGGGCTCGGCGTCGTCAAACAGTCGGACGCCAATGCCGTGGAGGTCGCCCAACGCGTCCGCCGGGAACTGGAAAAGATCAAGGGGATCCTGCCCTCGGACGTCCAGGTGGATATTCCCTTTGACTCCTCCCTTTACGTTGAGGATGCCATTCATGAGGTCGTGGTCACCCTGATCATTTCCATCCTCCTCGTGGTTGTTCTGATCTTTCTTTTTCTCCATGAGCCCCGCTCCACGCTCATTCCCGCCGCCGCAATTCCCATTTCGGTCCTGGGAACCTTCGCCCTGCTGTACGCCCTCGGGTACAGCGTCAACATCCTCACCCTCCTGGCTCTGGTGCTTGCCATCGGCATCGTGGTGGACGATGCCATTGTTGTCCTCGAAAATATCGTCCGACATATCGAGGAGGGAATGAAACCCTTCGAGGCCAGCCTGGTGGCCATGAAGGAAATCACCAGTGCCGTTCTTGCCATCACCGCCAGCTTGGTGGTCGTCTTTCTGCCCATCGCCTTTCAAAGCGGAACCACGGGGATTCTGTTCCGGGAATTCGCCGTCACCTTGGCCGGTTCGGTCACGATTTCCGCCTTTGTCGCTTTGACCCTCAGCCCGGCTCTCGGCGCCCACTTTCTCCGACCCCCTTCCTCACACATTCCGGCCTACGCCAGAATCCTCGAGACGTTTTTACAAAGAATTTCCTCTTTCTACGCGGCCAGCCTGGCATCCGCCCTGCGGCACCGCCGGATTCTTTTGGGTTTGGGTGCCGGCACGTTCGCCCTCACCGTCCTCCTCTACCAGGCCGTCCCGCAGGAGTTTCTGCCGGAGGAGGACAAGGGAACCATCGTCGCCGTCATCGTCACCCCCGAGGGTTCCACCAGCGAGGCCACCGACCAGTATGTCCGGCAGGCGGAGAAGATCGCCTCCGAATATCCGGAAGTGCAGGGCTACTTTTCCGCCGTGGCCCTCGCGCGGGGAGCCCCCGGGCAATCGAATCTCGGAATCATGTTCATGCGCCTGAAGCCGGACCGCCACCGCTCGGGACTTCAGCTCGCCCGGCCCGGGGCCCGGGGCTCCATGTTTACCCGGATGATCAGCGAAATCCGCGGGGCGGTCGTCCTTCCCTTTCTCCCCAAGGCGATTGGCCGGGGCTTTGATGCATCCTTTCAGGTCGTTTTGCAGGGCCCGGATCTGGTGCAGCTGGAAAAAAGCGCACGGCAGCTCCGCGATGAGATCGACAAAGCGGGTTTCCTGAGTCAACCCCGCACGAATTTTAACTATGAAAAACCCCAGCTGAACCTGGAAATCGACAGGAACCGGGCCGCCGCTCTTGGAATTTCCGTCCGCGACATCTCCGAGTCCCTCCAGATCCTTCTCGGCGGGCTGGATATCTCGCGATTCAACTTTGAGGGGAAACAGTATGACGTCATTGCCCAACTTCGGCGGACCGATCGGCTCGTCCCGGATGAACTCAACAGCCTCTATGTCCGTGCCCGGAGTGGTCAGCTCGTCCCCATCCGGGACCTTGTCCATGCCAAGGAGCAGGGGTCGGTGAACTCCATTTCCCACTTTGCCCGCCAAAGAAGCGCCCAGGTCAGCGGTCAGCCCCAAGGATGCACCCTGGGCCAGGCCATCGATAAAACGGAGGAGATCGCAAAACGAATCCTCCCGCCCGGGGTGAAACTGGAGTTTGACGGGGAGGCCAGGGAGCTCCGATCCGGACGCGGCGAGGCTTGGCAGATCCTCCTTCTTGCTATCCTGATCGTTTACATGGCCTTGGCCGCCCAATTTGAAAGCATCATCCATCCGATCACCATCATGGTGGCCCTGCCGCTGGCCGCGGTGGGCGCCCTGCTTTTGATTTTCGTTCTCGGGTTTTTGAATAACTTGGCCCTCATTCCACAATACGTCCCGCCGGGCGTGCTTCCCAAACCCCTCGCCTTTCTTTTTGGCCTGATCCCGGAAATCCCATCCATGAATTTGAATCTCTACAGCCTGATCGGGCTCGTTCTGCTCCTGGGATTGGTCACCAAGAACTCCATTCTTCTGGTTGAATTCGCCAACCAGAAAAGGGCCGAGGGAATGCCCGCCCTCGAGGCCATGCTCGAGGCCGGTCGCCTGCGGTTGCGCCCCATCCTGATGACCGCCCTCTCAACGGTGATCGGCATTTTTCCCGTCGCACTGGGACTTGGTGCGGGGGCGGAAAGCCGACGCCCCCTGGGTGTCGCCGTCGTCGGTGGAATGTTGACCTCGACGTTCCTCACCCTTTATCTGGTTCCGGCTTTTTACGTCACGGTGGACCGGTTCCGCTCACGTGCGAAACCCTCCTCGCCGACCTTGTCCTAGGCTCTTTTGCTTCCTACTTTCAGACGATGACGATGGCCATGCCGCCGGATGGGGTCTCTCCCCTCCCCTACGCCTCTGAGGACGCACGCGAACGCCGGGATATGATCGTCGCCGCGATTCTGACCCTTCTTTACTTTCTCCTCTTTGCATTCTTTTGGATCTCCTCCCAGACACTCACGGCACTACAAAAAAAAGCTCCCGAGAGCACCCTGCGGACCAATTTAAAAATTCAACGAATCATGCAGGCCCCGGCACCCATGGCACCCCCCATGCAAAGTCAATTTGCCGACGCCTCAGGTCTCAAGGAAGTGGATAAACCGGACCCCCGGACCGCCCTGCAAAGTGACCGAAATACCGCCGCCTCCAGCAAGGTGGTCAATGGGACCGATCCCACCCTGGGCGGGCAGGAGGGGAAAAAAGATGACTCCCTGACCATGCGTGACAGCCAATTTTCCCCCAACCCCGCCTCCCCTCCTCCCTCGGCAAGGCTCAGCCCATCCACCCCCAAACCCGCCGCCCAACCCCCCAAACCCGCCCCGCCCCTGCCCAAAGCCGATCTCCTGAAACCCACCCCCGGCCCGGGCACTCCGATCGAAAAAGTCAATGACACCCCCGAGGCCAAAGATGACCCGACCCAAAACCCAAGCGACTCCCCGCCCTCCGCCGCCCAAGCCGCCGCCAACGCCTCGGACTCCTCCTCCGCCATGGCCCCCCCGCCGGATATCTTCCGCAACCGAAGTGCCGTCTCGGGAGGTGCCCAGATGGGCCAGGATGCGTCCTTTGCCTCGATGGCAACGGCTCTGGGGCGGTATCAGCACAAGCTCTATCTCGCCATCGGCTCTCGTTGGAACTCCAAGGTCGCGCAAACGATGGCGCAAATCGGCGTCGATCGGGTCGTGATTCGGTTCCACGTCAACCCGGACGGAACGATCTCCGATATCGATATCGTCCAGGGCAATCCCAATTCGATTCTGGGAATGATCAGTGGCGACTCGATCAAGCAGTCCAGCAATCTGATCGGGCCGTTTCCCGCGGACTTGAAAACGGAGATGCCCAACGGCTTTCCGTGGCAGCTTGCCTTTCGCATCTACTGAAGGATCGGGACTCGCCAAAGCCTCAGCCATCGTTAAGGTATTTCGCTTATGGGACTGGAGGTCATCAACGCGTTGCAGGATCTGACGAAGGTCAATCCCTTCATCATCGCCCTCATCCTTTTCCCCCTGGTCACCTGCCTGATCACGGGCCTTTTTCTATCCACCGTCATCTTTTTGCGTCTGCGCAGGGAGCGGGTCGCCCCCAAAGAGGTGATCGATGCGATCCGGGCCCTCAAGGCGGGAGGAAACACCGAGACCCTGGTCCGGCTCTGCGTCCGCAATGACTCCCCGCTCGCCCGTTTGGTGAACAGCTCCTTGGAACACTCCTCTCTTCCCCGGGCGGAAAATGTGGAAGTTCTGCAAACCTTGGCCCGGACCGAGGTTGCCCGCCTGGAGCGTGGCATCGTCTACCTGGAAATCTTTGTGGGCGCCTCCCCCCTCCTCGGCCTCGTGGGAACCGTGTCGGGTCTGATCACCATTTTTGCCGCCGTTGGAACCGAAAATGCAGATCCGGCAAAAATCTCCGCCGGTATCGCCGAAGCTCTCCATACCACGGTTCTGGGAATCTTCACCGCCATCGTGATGCTCTTTCCCTTCACCTTTTTCAGCAAGAAGGTCGACGTTTTGGCCGTGGAGCTCGAGGAGTACTCCATGCTCCTCCTGAAGAAGCTCTACACCGAAGAAGTCGCCGCCTGAGGCCCCTCCGGGCTCGCCCGCGATGAAATTCAACCCCAGCCGACGCCGCCGAGCCGAAGTCAACGTCATCCCGTTGATCGACATTCTCTGCATGTTGCTGATCTTTTTCATCGTCACCACCACCTTCAAAAAGAAAACCGCCTCCGTCGATGTCACTCCTCCCAAGTCGGAGAAAGGCACGGAGAAGACGGAGGAGGCCAAAGATGCTCCCCCCGAACTCACGATGAAGTCCGCCAAAGCCGCGGACTATGCCAAGCTGTATGAGTCGGACAAATTTCCCATGTTTCTGGGAGATCAGAACCTGAACCTCGACGTGAAATCCGAAACGTTCCGTGCGGATCTGGCGAAAAAGCTGAAGGATCGCCAAGTCAAGAATCTGATTCTCAATTTTGACGAAACCACTCCCATCGCCATTTTCTTCAAATTCTTCGATGCGTGTGAGGACGCCGGCGTACCGATCTCCGTCCGTACTTCCAAGATCGGTGGTGCCACTACCCCCCACTGAAATCATCCTCTCCCGTCCTCCCTGTCCGCCTGTATGGCGACCCCGTCCTTCGCCAAATTGCCGCCCCTGTCGCTCCGCCCGATAAAAAGCTGACCGAATTCTCCCGCGTGCTGGAAAATACCATGCGCGAGGCCGAGGGCATTGGTCTCGCCGCCCCCCAGGTCGGCATTTCCCTTCAAATCGCGGTGGTGGATCTGCGCAAGGTGGAAAAACGTCCCTCCACCATGGAGCTGATGGGCAAACCGGTGGATTGGCGGGTTCACATGCCGCTGTTTTTTTGTAACCCCGTCCTCTCTCTCACCCGGCGACGCGAGGACGAGGAGGAAGGCTGCCTCAGCTTTCCGGGTCTTCTCGGACCCGTCCGCCGCAGCCTCCGCGTTCAGATGGACTACCTCGATCTGGAAGGGCGTCCGCTCTCCCTCACCGCCGGGGGTCTTCTCGCGCGGGCGCTGCAGCATGAAGTGGATCATCTCATGGGGACACTTTTTATCGACCGGATGACCCCGGAGGCGCGCCGCACCCTGAATCCGGCACTGGAGGAAATCCTGCAAAAACAGTCGGCTGGAAAGTGAACCGTCCATGCTGATTTGCGCTGGCACCCTGGTGGAATCCCCCGGCCGGATTCACCGTCCCGGTCATCTCCGGATGGAGCGGGGAGGGATCACAGAGATCGGCTCTTCCCTTTCTCCCCTCGCCGGAGAGGAAGTCATCCATCTGCCGGAAATCACCCTCGCACCGGGATGGGTGAATCTCCACGCTCATCTCGAACTCGCTTCCCTTTCCAACGCCTTCCCACCAGGAAATGATTTTCCAATATGGTTGAAACAGATTCTCGCCCGACTGCCGGGTCTGACCCCCGAGGTCCGACGTCAATCGATCCGGCTAGCCTCCCAAGAAGCCCTCAAAAGCGGCACCACATCCGTTGTTTCAATCACGTCCGATCTGCCCGCCCTGGCAGGTCTTACAAGGACCGCCTGCAGGGTCTGGTGGGCACTGGAGTTTATGGATCTACAAAGCCGACCCGATGTTGCTGCAACGGTCGAACGCGCGATGGCCTGGCTCTCGCGCAACCCAGCCAATGCATGGCACCTCGCCCTCTCCCCTCACGCTCCTTACACCGCCTCCCCGAAACTCTATCGGGAAATCATGGACTCCTCCCGGATCCACAAACTTCCCTTCACAACCCACCTAGCCGAGTCCCCCCAGGAAACGTCCCTTTTGGCGGGAAAAAAAACCTCCTTTTGGGACATCCTTCCCGGCGACCTGCAACGGGATGATTTCGGAAAAAGCAAATCACCCGTGGAGTGGTGCAGGGAGAATCATGCCCTGCCAGACGGGGCAATGGTTGCCCATGGAAATGAGTTGGTACCCTCCGACCTGCCCTACCTGAAGGAGCACAGGGTCACGGTTGTCCACTGCCCCGCAGCCCACGATTGGTTTGGCCGCAAGGCGTTTCCATTCGATCTTCTGCGGGAATACGGAGTCCCAGTCTGTATCGGGACCGACAGCCCTGCCAGCTCCCCCAATTCCCGACTGGATCTTCGAACGGAAATTCGGCTTTTTTGTGAAAAACACCCCCAAGTATCCCTGCACGAAGCTTGGCAGATGATCACCACCACCCCAGCCCGAGCCCTTGGATACGAATCGAAACTTGGAACTTTACAGCGAGGGTGCTGGGCGGACTGGGTCGGGTGGCGGATCCCCGCGTCGCCAGACCCCATCGCTGCGATTCTCCAAGGCAAGGATCCTGCGGAGATCAGCTGCGTTGGAGGCAAAATCACGATGCACGAAACGATTTAACCTCGTCCCCCACCCCCTCTCCTCGGCACGATAGGAGGGTATGAGGTCCGACTCTTTCCTTGCCGAAATCGAAACCCGACACACCCACCGCCGCCGGGATCATCGACAACGCAATCTCGGAAATCCGCTGGCCCAGGTGTCTTTTTCCGACAACGACTACCTGGGTCTTTCCAACCACCCCCTCGTCATCGAGTCCGCACAACGCTCGATCGGAAAATATGGCACGAGCGCTCGTGCCGCCCGACTCCTTGCGGGCCCTTGCGAGGAGCACAACGAACTGGAGTCCGCACTAGCCTCCTGGAAAGGGGCCGAACGTGCCCTGCTTTTTGCCTCGGGTTACCTCACTCCGATCGGGGTGATTCCCTCACTCGTGGGTCCGTCTGACACCATCCTGCTCGAACGTCAGGCTCACGCCTGTCTCTTCGATGGCGCAAAACTGTCTGGAGCGCGCCTTCGCCTTTTCTCCCGCCAGGACATGCCCGGACTCGAGACGGTCCTGAATTCCACCCGAAAGTTACATCCCAAGGGAAAGATTCTGGTCGTGGCGGAATCCCTCCATTCGATGGACGGGGATTTTGCCCCTCTGGATGAAATCATCCGCCTCAAGCAAGAGGCAGGGGCTTGGCTTCTTCTGGACGAGGCGCACGCGGGAGGTATTTGCGGACCCCAGGGGGCGGGTCGGGCTGCCCATCTGGGCCTGGTCGGTTCGGTGGATGTCCAGATGGGAACGCTGGGAAAGGCGTTGGGCTCGTCCGGTGGGTTTGTCGCCAGCCAAGGTTCTGTCATCGAGCATTGGATCAATGAAGCGCGCACGTTTCTCTTTGGCACCGCCCTATCTCACGCCGCCGTACGGGCCGCCCTCACCGCCCTGAACATCATCCGCTCGGCAGAGGGTGAGACCCTCCGGAATACCCTTCAGAAAAACATCGAGCTGTTCCGATCCTCTTACCCCTCTTCCCCATCGGGCCCGATTCATCCCATTGACCAAGGCACGAACTCCTCCGCCCTCTTCGCCTCCCAGCGTCTTCATCAGCAAGGTCTGACCGTCCCCGCCATCCGGACTCCGACCGTCCCCCCAGGAAGCGCCCGGTTGAGAGTCAGCCTGTCTGCACGTCACACGCCCCCCGAGATTGAACGCCTCACCCACGCCCTGCACGACCTGCCTCCACGTGACTAGCGAAGAGATCATTCATCTCGACCGCCGGAACCTCTGGCACCCATTCACTCCAAACTCCCTTTGGCTGGATCCCTCCTTCACTCCGATCTCAATCGCCTCGGGAGAGGGGCCGTGGCTCATCAGCACCGATGGGAAGCGGTATCTCGACGGCAACTCCTCCATTTGGACCAATCTCCACGGTCATCGGCACCCCAAAATCAATCAGGCCATCCGCCATCAACTGGATCAAATCGCCCACTCCTCCTTTCTGGGCCTCACCCATGAGCCGGCCGTTCGCCTTGCGGAGGAACTTCTTCGTTATGTCCAACCCGCACGGGAGGAAACACCCGGGCTGCGACGCGTTTTTTTCTCCGACGATGGTTCCACCGCGATGGAGGCGGGCCTGAAGATGATTTTACAGTCTTTCGCCCAGAGCGGACAAAATCAGCGCACCCAGTTTCTCTCGCCGGACGGGGCGTACCATGGGGACACCGTGGGGGCGATGAGTCTGGGTCACAGGGACTCCTTTCATCGGCACTTTCGGCCCGTTCTCTTCCCCACAAAGAAAGTCATGGCCCCTTCCTGCTATCGTTGCCCCTACAACCGTGCAAAACCCGAAAACGCCGACGCCCGCTCCTACCGGAAATGTAATTTTGAGTGCGCGACCTTGGCGGAGGAATCCATCCATCAAGCGGGAGATCGCTTGGCCGCCTGGGTTTTGGAGCCACGGGTGCAGGGTGCGGCGGGCATGGTGATGCACCCTCACGGCTATGCGGCCCGCACCTCCGCGGCAGCCCGCAAGGTCGGGGCCCGGGTTCTCTTTGACGAAGTTCTTACCGGATTCGGCCGCATCGGATCCCCTCTCGCCTGCCACGCGGAGAATACGCTTCCGGATGTGCTCGCTTTGGCCAAGGGATTGACCGGCGGATATCTCCCCCTGGCCGCAACTCTTGCCACCGAGGAGATCTTCCAATCCTTTGGCGGGGATCCAAGCCGGACCTTCTTTCACGGCCACAGCTACACGGCAAATCCGCTGGGCTGTGCAGCCGCCTCCGCCAGCCTGGACCTTCTCCAATCTCCCTCGGAAATCATCCAACAAAAGAGGTTGATTCAAAATCTCACAACTCTTGCCACCAGCTTCTGGACTCATCGGCACGTCGGGGATGTGCGACAAGAGGGTGCGATTCTTGCCATCGAGCTGGTGGCCGACCGCACCTCTCGATCCCCCTTTTCTTCAGAAAAAAGGGTTGGGGCAAGGGTCTGCCAGACCGCCCGCGAGTTTGGCCTGATCACACGACCGGTTGGCGATGTTCTTGTTCTTCTGCCTCCCTACTGCACCCATCCGGACGAGTTGGAGAAGATGGTCAGCGCCCTTCATCAGGCCATTGCACGGGAACTCGGCCCATGAAAGGCCTCTTTATCACGGGAACGGACACAGGGGTGGGGAAAACCCACTTTACCGCATGTCTAACCCGGTCGCTTCGTCTCAATGCGATTCCTGCGATCCCGCTAAAACCGATCTCTTCCGGGGATCGTGGGGATTCGATCCTGCTGTCCGACGCCACGGGCGGGGCGATCTCCCCTTCCGAGATCAATCCGGTCCACTTTGCCACCCCCCTCTCCCCCTACGCCGCCTCGATCCTCGAATCCAAACCTTTCCCATGGGGACTTCTCCGCGAAAAAATCGCGAAGTTGGCACAAACCTATCCGGGCCCTTTTCTCATAGAAGGTGTCGGCGGATGGCGCGTGCCGATCGACTCCACGAACGGGATCCGTGAGTGGGCCCAAGAGCTGGCCCTGCCGGTCGTTCTCGTGGTGCGAAACACCTTGGGAACCTTGAACCACACCTTGCTGACGGTCGACTCCATTCGGCAGGCGAACTTGTCCCTTCGCGGTCTGATCCTCAACGAGCATTTTTCCCGCAACGACGATCCCTCCGTCACCACAAACCCCGCCCTTCTTCAGGAACTGACCTCCCTCCCCATCCTCTCCCTTCCCACGCGAGTATCCCAATTGCCCTCCCTCCCTCCTTGGCTGATTCCAAGTTAGGTTGCCACAGACCATCGGGGATCCGCATCCGCGTCCCAATCCGAATCTTGCCCATCCAAAATTCTACGAGCCGTCACGGCGGCAATCATGGACGCGTTGTCGGTGTTCCATCCTCCCCCCGCGCTGATGAACTCAACCCCCCGCTCTTCCGACATTTTTTTCAGGGCCTGAAGAACTCCCCGGTTCGCACTGACCCCCCCGCTGACGGTGAAAGTTTCGATCCCCGTTTCCTTCAAAGCTTGTTCCGACCGATCGACCAAGGATTCGCTGATCGCTGCCTGAACCTCAGCACAAAAATTTGCGCGGTTCGGGCCCGGGGTAGCCGGAGCAGGATCTTTTTCCAAAAGAAGCCGAGCCGCATTTTTTAAACCGCTGAAGCTGAAATCACAGCCCGGCATCCCCCTCATCGGCCGCGGCAACGAGAAACAACCCGGCTCACCTTCCCTCGCCTCCCTTTCCAGGGCCGCTCCCCCGGGATAACCCAAACCCACCATTCGGGCGAGTTTGTCAAAAGCTTCCCCAGCCGCATCGTCCCTTGTCGTACCCAAGATTCTTCGTGCACGGGGTCCCGTGGCCGCCACCAGCAAGGTGTGCCCCCCACTGACGATCAAAGCCACATGCGGATAGGTGGGCCATCCCCCTTGGGACACAAATGGGGTGAAAAGGTGGCCTTCGAGGTGGTTGATGGCGTGAAATGAGTTTTTTTGAGCCCAAGCCAAGGCTTTCCCAAAGGACAAACCCACCAAAAGGGCGGGAGCCAACCCGGGACCTGCGGTTGCACCCACCCCGATAACGGAAACGTTTCCAGACTTTTTTTTTGCTTCCGCCGTCAACCGGGGCAGCAGCTCGAGGTGTTGGCGAACGGTCAACTCAGGGACGATTCCACCCAAAGCGGCATGCTCCTCCGGGCGGGTGGCCAAGGCCTCCCCCAACAGGCGGCACCCCTGCGCATCGGCTTCAATCACCGCGACCGCAGTTTCATCGCAGGAAGTCTCGATCCCTAGCGTCCGGATGCTCACAAGACTAAGGGGAGCGCTCGTGTGTCACACGTCGCTTCACGACCTTCCATCCCCGCAGGAGGTCGATCGCGCGATCCAAGGGCTCATCGTTCACCTCCAGCACCTCCTCATTCGCCTTTTTCAATCCCGGGCTGCGTTTTTGAAAAATCGCCTGCTCCTCGGATCGGGTCAATCGGGCGATCACATCCGGCTCAATGCCCACCCCATGAATTTTTCTTCTGGAGGGGGTGGTGTAGTGAGCCGTGGTCAATCGAACTCCCACATCCGGGATCACACTCGGATCCACCCGTTGCACCGTTTGCACCGAACCCTTCCCAAACGTGGTCTCTCCCATGATCACGGCCAGTCCAAGATCCTGCAAAGCTCCCGCAACGATCTCCGCCGCGCTGGCCGTGTTTCCGTTCACCAGAACGATTGTTGGCCAGCGGACCCGCAACTTCACCGCACGGGACAGGTACTCCTGTCGGCCGGCTCCAGCTTTCCGTCCCTCCGTTGCCACAACCAAGGTTCCTCCCGGGACAAAACGGCTGACCACCTCAACCGCCGCGTCGACCAACCCTCCCGGATTATCCCGCAGATCAAGAATCAGGGCTGTCGCCCCCTCTTTTTCGAGCTGGCCGATGGCGGAATCGAATTCCGTGGCTGTTTTCTCCCCGAACTGGGTGATCCGAAGATATCCGATCTTTTCGCCTTGGGATGACACACCGGAAACCAATTTCGTGTCCTGCAGGGTCGGTACCTGGATCATTTCCCGGACAACCGAAAGCTCGATCGTTTTGCCATCGCCTGGGCGATAAATCGTCAGCTGGACGGGAACACCGGGACGGCCGCGCAACAAACGGATCGATTCCCCAAGCGTCAACTTTTGGGTTCCCTTGCCCTCGATCTTGATGATCCGGTCCCCGGGCAGGAGACCGGCACGGAACCCCGGGCCTCCCTCGATCGGGACATTGACCGTGAGCTGATTTTCCATCATGCCGACTGAAATTCCCAACCCGCCGAACTGACCCTCCGTTTCCGTTCGGATCATCTTGTAATGTTCGGGATCCAGAAACTGGCTGTGCGGGTCCAGGGAGGAGAGGAGGCCGCGCAACGCGGCATACGTCATTTTGTCGTAATCGGTTTTTTCCAGCTCGAGATACTCATCGCGGATCAGCTCCACAACACTCGCAAAAAGCAGCGCGCTCCGGTAGCGCCCCTCCTCACTCTGGGCCGGAAGATTTGTTTTTGTGACCTCGGCTGCCTTGCAAAGTTGAACCGAGACCGAAATGGCCAGCACCCCCACGACCCATGCCAAGACCCTCATTTCCGGATCGGAACATCCAGGTGGTTTTGAAACCACTGAATGGTCTCCCGCAAACCATCCTCCAGCGACACCCTGGGTTCCCAGCCCAAGATCTCACAGGCCCGGGTGATGTCGGGCCGACGCTGTTTCGGGTCATCCACAGGGAGCGGATTTTTTACAATTGCACTTTGGCTTCCCGTTAGGCGGCGGATTCGTTCCGCAAACTCCAGGATCGTCATTTCGGCAGGATTTCCAATATTGACGGGCTCATGAAAGTTGGACTGGGAAAGACGATAAATCCCATCGATCAGGTCACTGACAAAACAGAAGCTGCGTGTCTGTTTTCCCTCCCCAAATACGGTCATGGGCTCTCCCCGTAGCGCTTGCCCCACAAAGGCAGGAACCACCCGCCCATCCCGCAGCCGCATTCGTGGACCATACGTGTTAAAGATCCTGACAATCTTGGTGTCCACCTGATGAAAGCGGTGGTACGCCATCGTCATCGCCTCGGCAAAGCGTTTCGCCTCGTCGTAAACCCCCCGAGGCCCGATCGGATTCACATTGCCCCAATAATCCTCTTTCTGGGGGTGAACGAGAGGATCCCCGTAACATTCGCTGGTGGAGGCCAGCAGGAAGGTCGCCCCTTTTGCCTTGGCCAAGCCCAACGCGTTGTGGGTGCCCAGGGAACCCACTTTGAGGGTCTGAATCGGCAGCTCCAGATAGTCGATCGGGCTGGCAGGCGAGGCAAAATGAAAAACGAAGTCCACTGGTCCCTCCACTGCGATGAACTTGGTCACATCATGCCGCAGAAAACGGAATCTTTTCTCACCCCGCAAATGGTCAAGATTCCGCTCGTTACCCGTGAGTAGGCTATCCACCGCAAGGACCTCGTGGCCTTCTTTCAGGAGGCGATCGACCAGATGGGAGCCGAGAAAGCCCGCCCCGCCGGTGACTACGCTCGTAGGCATATACTTGAGCTAGAAACTAAACTCCCCAAAGGCAAGCCAACGGACTCGCCCCCTCCCCACAATTCGGCCACAGTGGAGGAATGGAGTCGGCTTCGAACACGCTTGGGCGCGCCTTTGGCAACTATCTGCTTGAGCGGGAGCTGGGACAGGGGGGCATGGGAACGGTCTATCTTGCCAAGGATAACGGTTTAAACCGCCACGTTGCCCTGAAGATTCTTCGCGCGGATCTTGGTGAGGACCCCTCCTTTGCGACCAAGTTCTTGGAGGAGGTCGAGGTAACCGCTTCCCTTGCCCATCCCAACATCATCCGGGTGTTCACCTTGGGCGAACAGGATGGTCGCCTGTACCTCGTGATGGAGCATTTGGATCAGCCAAGTCTGGAGGACGCGATGCAGACGAAAGGAAAGATTTCAGAAAAGGAGGTTCTCGAAATCGGTATTGGAATCGCCTCCGCCCTTCAATTCGCACATGAGGAGACCGGCCTGATTCACCGCGACATCAAGCCCGGGAATATCCTTTTTGGTCGGGGAAATATCCCCAAGCTGGCCGATTTTGGTTTAGCCGCAGGAGCGCGCTCGGCGCTCGGTCAACAAGACGAGATTTGGGGAACACCCTACTATGTGTCTCCCGAAAGACTTCTGCGCGAACCGGAGGATATTCGAAGCGATATCTATTCTCTCGGCGCCACCCTCTACCATGCCTTGGCCGGAAGACCACCTTTTGAGGCTGAGACTGCTGAGGAGGTGGCCAAGAGACATATTTCGGACCGACCTCCCCCCCTCCGCAGCCTCTGTCCAGAAGCCCAAGAGCAGACCGTTGTTACAATTGATAAATGCTTATCAAAAAAAGCCGATTTGCGCTGGGGAAGCTACGCTGAATTAATCAGCCAATACGCTGACTCGTTAAGACGGACGACAAGCTAAAAAAAACAAACCCTGACTAGGGCTGTAAAACTGAATTCGAATTGGTCATACCTATATTTGCACTACCGGCTTGAGCGCCATTCGCTCCAGCTTTAAGGAACTCAGCGGAGTTCCCAACACGATAAACAACAATCCCCTTCTTTTTCCAAGGGTAAGAGTCTTGCAGCAATACATTGCTTTGAGACAGGGAAGTGGGTCCTTTGGTGAGGATTAATGGGATTTGACCATCATCCGATGTCGACAAATTTGGCACGTATCCAAAAGCAATGTTGGCGGCTGTAACTCCGTTGGTTGAGGTTGCTGGAATAACTCCTTGACCGGAGAGAATTTTTGCTGAGGTCAGCACGCCATTGCTGAACATACCTTGTACAATAGTCAGGAAACTTCCGGCTGCCTGTGTGTTGGTCAAATCACCATTCACCCGGTACATACCGTTGTTGTCATTGGCTTCAGAAAAGAAAATGATTCCAAGCTGGCGAGCATTCGAAACATCGACTCCCTGCTTTGCCTTGTCCAAACCCCCTTGAATCGCAGGAACTGCCAAGCCCGCCAAAAGACCGATAATGCTGATAACCACCAGAAGTTCGACAAGGGTAAACGAGTTTGCTTTTAATTTTTTGAACTCACCGATGATTTTTCTCATAGTTGAAATGTGCCCCAATCTGCAGACTCTGTCAAACAGACATGATCCCTGCCGCCTTACTTGACCTCCTTTCAATCGCCATACCACCGGATCGAATCGCCACCTCACCCGCTCATCCCCGGGACTCCGCACGCCTGCTCCTCATACGCCGTGCGACAAACGAAATCACCGATCTCACGGTTCGTGACCTCCCTTCTCTCCTTTCCCCCACCGACCTTCTTGTGCTCAATAACTCGAAAGTCATCCCCGCCCGCCTGATCTGCTCCCAGAATCGCACCGAACTTCTCCTGTTGGAAGAAACCAGCCCGGGCTGGTGGACCGCCCTGGGTACCCCCTCGAAACGTCTCCAACCAGGAACCACCGTTTCCCCAGACCCCGTCCCCGGCCTATCCCCTGTCGGCCCCCCCCCACAACTGCGCGTCGAGAAAACAATTCCTGGCGGACAACTCGTTCTCAAAGTCCTGGGGGAATCGCTGAATTTGGAACAGTACGGCCTGCCTCCTCTCCCCCCCTATATCCTCAAATCCCGAAAGGCACACGGACAACCCGACTTCCAACCCACCGACCCCATCGACTATCAAACCACCTACGCCACATCCCTAGGCTCCGTCGCCGCCCCCACCGCCGGCCTTCACTTCACTCCCGAACTCCTTGCTCAATTTTCCCATGCTTTTGTCACCCTGCACGTGGGTCTCGGAACTTTTCGTCCCATCAAAACATCCGATTTTCGTGATCACCCGATGCATACGGAACGTTATGAAATCCCAGCAGGATTTGCCGCAAAAGCTTCCTCCGCGGAACGTCTCATCGCCGTCGGGACCACCTCCGCCCGCGTCCTCGAATCCGCCCCCTCCCTCGAGCCCCACCATGGCACCACTTCGGCATTTATCCACCCCCCCTACGAATTTCAACGGGTGGGCGGTCTCCTCACCAATTTCCATCTCGCGCACTCAACCCTTCTTCTTCTCGTCGCGGCGTTCGCTGGCCCCGAGCTCACCCTCCGTGCCTACCGCCATGCTCTGGAAAAAAAGTACCGCTTCTTCAGCTTCGGCGATGCCATGCTGATCCTCTAGGGCTGTTTGGCCTCCGCTTTTTTTGCCGGATCCTCCACCTCCACCAGCTCAATCGTGAAAACCAGCGTCTCATTCGCCCCGATATTCCCCGCCCCCGTCCCTTTTGCACCGTACCCGAGGTGGGAAGGAATCACCACCTCCCACTTGTCTCCCTCCCGCATCCGGGGCAACACCTCCTGCCATCCCGGAACCGTGCGATCCACCCGCAACCGCGCGGGCTCCCCCTCTTTCGATTTATCAAAAACCCTCCCGTCCACATGCTTTCCCGCGTAGTTGACCCGAATCCAATCGCTCGTCTTCGGAGTCTTCCCCTTTCCCTCCGCCTCCACTTTGTACAAAATCCCGCACTTCAGCTCCTGCACACCCTCCTGCTGCTGAAACTCCTCCCGGAACATCGCCCCTAACGTAATATTTTTTCTCGCTCCCGTTTCCGCCTGAAGATTTGCCGCCTCATTTACCACCTCTTCCTTGGCCGCCTCATCCTTGGTCACCTCCTCCTCAGCCGCAACCAAGCCTACGAACCCAACCCATATGAGCCACGCCCAAGCTGGCAAAAATCTCATGAATCCAATCTACCCACCACCCTCACTCTCTGCCAACTGCTCCCGCCCACCCCCACGTCTTAAAATTGGCCCCGCAAAGCGATCTGAAAATAGGGTGCCATCGTGCTGTTCACGTTGTTGTTGAGCCTGGGAAAATCGAACGTCCGCCAAACCATCGCCCCACCCTCCGCCTGGATAGAGAGGCCGGGGGAAACCTCGTACGAGATGCCACCTCCCAACCGAGCCTCAAAATAGTTCACCAACGCTCCCGCCAAACTCCGATTCCCGAGGACTTCCGGATCGCTATCCGGCAACCGGGCATTCAAATTGAGAATATCCCCGCCTGCAAAAAGTCGGATGTCCTCGGTGGGACTCCAGTCGATCGTGGGCTTGGGTGCGCTTCCGTTCAGCAGCCAATCTTTCGCAAATCTCCAGCGGAATCCGGGAACCGGCAGTACCGGAAAAAAATTAAAGGCATCCACACGAAGGGCGATAAACCACTGGAAATCCTCGTTCACAATGTTCGTGAACGCCGCCACCCCCGGCATGTTCACCTGATGCCAACCGATGCTTTGCAACGTCCCGTAAACTCCCGGCTCCAGCTGAATCCGCATCAGCCATTCGCTCGCATCGTCCAACTGCACATCCACACCAAAGATCATGTTCAGTCCCTGCAAATTTTGCGGCAGGGGAATATTCGACCCGTTGTAACCAAAGGAAAAAGTCTGCCAATCCCCACCCACAATCCCCACCAGTCCATCCACGATCCTGTGACTCGCCAAAATTCCCACCTCGGCTGACTGCTCGGTTACCGTTCCCAACCCCTGCTTCAAACTGGCCGAGGCCACGTAACCGTAATCTGTGCCCAACTCAAAGGACCACTCATCCGTCGCCTGGCTTTTCGCCGGGCCAAAAGCTTGCCTCCCAGGCACCAACCGCACGGGGGCCAAAGGATCCTCCACCTCCCCCTCTGGCGTGATCGGACCAGGTCCAGGCTCCTGAGCCATAGATATGGCAGTATTAAACAGGCATAAAGTTATGATATACATAACTTTAAGATAATTTTTTGAATTCAAGATAAGGGACTTAATATAGATTTAATCGTAAAATCCAAGAGAAAATTAAAATGGAAAATGAGCTAAAGATTGCTCTGTTTTTTGATCTCTTCGCAGGCTCTCCGAACTTCCCCCATGAACATCCCCTCCGCCACCATTCGTGCGGTTGCCTGCGCCAACTGCCCAGGATTCGTTTCCACCACATCCATTCGACAAACGAGCGACCGCCCGTCCGAATAGGGCCAAATGCCGTAAAAACTGATCGAACCAAAGTAGCCGCTGGAAACATAGTAGTTCATGTCCGCCACCTCCCACCTTCCTGCCACACCGGCCCGCGCCACCCCGCATCCCAACGCCACCGTCGGTGTTTTATCCACCTCCATCAGTTGCCAGTAGTCATTGACCTCGATTTTTTCCTTCTCGTCCCTCCCCCCGTAGGCCAAAGCGGTCAACAAACGGCGAAACTCATCCCGAACAGGTCCGTTTTCCTTTAAGACTTCCCGCAACTCCGCATCGAAATCCACCTCCGCCCCCGGACCCGAGGGCACTCCAATCGTCTCTTTCCAGCCTCCGCGGTGGTAGGTCTGAACAAGCTTCATCAAAACCGAAACCCAACCCGACACCTTGTCCTGCGTGATCTGCCCGACTTCCTCCGGATGCAAATGAAGTTTCCCCTCCCTTTGATCTTGGACCTGAAGCATCGTGTCAAACGGCAGCCCCCCCAAAGCCTCGCGAAATCGGGTCCAATCCCCCTCGGCAGGGGGCCGGGATATTTTCTGGAAAATCTTCACCGCTCCCGACCCCTCCCACGGAAGCGTCTTTCCGCCGGTCGGATCGTAAAGCAAAATCGATCTCGCAACCTTTTGCGGTTCCCCGGATGCCAGAAAAAATACCTTTGCGCCCAAAAAGCCCGGCCTCCCTCCCGAAATCAACCACTTCTGCCCCACAATCTGACCCTTCTCGATATCCTCGATGGGAACCTCGAAGCCCATCCTGCCAAGATCCTCTTTCCAACCCCCGGCTTTTACCTCGGGTGCACCCGTTTTCTCCTCCGTCCCGGTCCGTAAGGGAATTTCCACCGCCCACAATCCCCCCACCCCCATCCACAAACAAATCGATGCCCAGCATCCGGCATTGACTCGAAATTGTTTCCACATAAGATTTTCTTCTTATGGCTACGCAGACAAAAAGCAAGATTATCACAGGCAACCGCCTGCACGACAAAGATACCGGCTCCTCCGATGTTCAAATCGCGCTCCTCACCGAACGGATCAATCACCTCTCCACCCACCTGGAAAATGCCGTCAAAGACTTTGCTTCCCGCCGCGGCCTCCTTTCCATGGTCAGTCGCCGTCGCCGCCTTCTCGACTATCTTCACCGCACCGAACCCAAACGGTACCGATCCCTTCTGGAAAAACTAAAACTGAGGAAATAAACCCAACCCAAAACCAACCGATTCAGTCCCTCCGAGCGGGAACTCCATGACCCGCCCAAGCTGAGCAGATGACACCACGCAGGCTCCCCGGCCTCCGCTGTGTCCTCTGAAGCCAACTTGGGCTGACTCCCGGTGTTCCCACCCTGCCCCAAGACCTTCCTCTCTTGGGGTCAAGCTTCGTTGTGACACAACCCCCTACAACTATGAGCAACAACCATTCATCCTTGACCGCCCGCGTGGGCGATCGCGACCTCCATATCCAAACCGGCAAACTCGCCAAACTCGCCGACGGCGCCGCCCTCGTCACCATGGGGGAGACGGTCATCATCGTCACCGCCGTCTCCGCCACAAAAGTGAAGGACGGCCAGGACTTTTTTCCCCTCACCGTCGAGTACAAGGAAAAAGCCGCCGCCGTGGGCCGCATCCCCGGAAGCTACTTCCGCCGGGAAGGCCGCCCCACCGAAAAAGAGATTCTCACCTGCCGGATGATCGATCGCCCCCTGCGGCCCCTCTTTCCGAAGGGCTACTTCTACGACACCCAGGTCATCGCCATCCTTCTCAGTGCCGACGGCCAAAACGATCCGGATATCCTCGCGCTCAACGGCGCATCCGCCGCTCTCATGGTCTCCGATATTCCCTGGGCGGGCCCCATCGCCGCCGTGCGTGTCGGCCGCATCGCTGGAAAGTTCATCGCAAATCCGACCCACAACGAGAACGCCGAGAGCGACCTCGACCTCGTCTACGTGGGCACCGAGCACGAATCCCTCATGATCGAGGGCAGTGCCAGGGAACTTCCGGAGGCGGAGTTCAAAGCCGCCCTCGAGTTCGCCCAGCAGGCCATCCAACCCATTATCAAAGTCCAAAAAGAGCTGGCGGCGACGCACGGAAAAAAGAAACGTCAGGCTCCCCTCCTTCTCGTCAAAGACGAACTCCTCGAGGTTGCCTACAGCGTGGCTGGATCCCGGATTGAGGCCGCGATTTATCAGCCCTCGAAAGTGGACCGCCACAAAGCCGTCGAGGCACTCAAGGACGAGGTCAAAGCCAAGGTTTTGGAAAAATTCCCGACGGCCACTCCTTTTGAGATCTCCCAGGCATTCGACTACCTCCAGAAAAAAGCGTTCCGCACCAGCATCCTGGACAAAAACAAACGTTGCGACGGTCGGCCCGCCGACCAGATCCGCAATCTCATGGGCGAGGTCGGCATCCTTCCCCGCTCCCACGGCTCCTCCCTCTTTGCCCGGGGCGAAACGCAGGCCATCTGCCTGGCCACCCTTGGACCTTTGGACGAGGCCCAGCAAATCGATGCCTACACCGGCGGATCCGACAGCAAACGTTTCATCCTTCACTACAACTTTCCTCCCTTTTCAGTCGGGGAAACGGGCCGCTTCGGCGGACAAAGCCGGCGTGAAATCGGCCACGGCGCCCTTGCGGAGCGCTCCCTCGAACCGGTCATTCCCCCGGCCTCCGAGTTTGGCTACGCCATCCGGGTCTCCTCCGAAATCATGGAGTCAAACGGATCCACCTCCATGGCCTCGGTGTGCGGAGGTACCCTCGCCCTGCTCGATGCGGGTGTTCCGTTGAAAGCCCCCGTGGCTGGGATCAGTGTGGGACTCGTCACCGAGTTCGACGCCGCCGGCTCGAAAATGCTCCGCCACCAGATGCTGACCGACATCATCGGAAGCGAGGATCACTTCGGGGATATGGACTTCAAACTGTGCGGCACCGCCAAGGGAGTGACCGGTTTTCAGCTGGACTTGAAGCTTCCCGGCCTCCCCTTGGCCATGCTGAAGGACGCTGTCGACCGCGCCGCCAAGGCCCGTCACGACATCCTGAAATTCATGGGCACCATTTTGCCGGCGCATCGCGCCAAGCTGTCCCCCTACGCGCCGCAAATCGAAATGCTCAAGATCGCCCAGGATAAAATCGGGTTGCTGATCGGCCCCGGCGGAAAAACAATCAAGGGGATCTGTGCGGAAACCGGTGCCGAGGTCAACGTTGAGGACGATGGCACCGTCCGGATCTATGCGAACACGGGACCCGCGATGGCCCGCGCAAAGGAGCTTATCTCTGGCCTGACCGGGGATATCGAGGTCGGCAAAACTTACAAAGGCCGTGTTGTTTCCCTCAAGGACTTCGGTGCGTTTGTCGAAATCTTCCCGGGCCGGGATGGTCTGGTTCACATCTCCGAACTCGCCGAGGGTCGGGTCGAACGGGTTGACGATGCCGTCAAGATGGGCGACCTGATCGAGGTCAAATGCATCGGAGTCGACGACAAGGGAAGGGTGAAACTCTCCCGGAAAGCGGTCCTTCGCGAGGCATCCGGTGCAAACGGCGCACCCGGCAGAAACTAAAACAGGAGAATCCCATGGCCCTATCCTCAGGCTCCAAAGCACCCGACTTCACCCTCAAAACCAAACGGGGCGAAGACCTCAAGGACATCCAACTTTCCGAGAATTTCGGCAAGAAAAAGTCCGTCCTCCTGTTCTTCCCCCTTGCCTTCACCGGCGTGTGCACCAAGGAAATGTGCGATGTCTCCGCCGGCCTCTCCGCGTACGAAAAGCTGGATGCCGCCGTCTATGGAATCAGCGTCGACTCCCCGTTTGCCCAGGAAGCCTGGGCCCAGAAGGAGAAGATCTCTCTCCCCCTTCTCAGCGATCTGAACAAGGAGGTCAGCAAAGCCTACGGAACACTTCTTCCCGATCTGATCGGTTTGGGCTCCGTCAGCGCCCGTGCTGCCTTCGTCATCGATAAAAAAGGAGTGATCCAATACTCCGAACAGACCCCCACGCCACTGGAACTTCCCGACTTCAAAAAGATCCACGCTGCCCTCGCCGCCTCCTAAAAACCAACTCCTCCAAATTCGGCAAACCGCACAAGCCGCAAGGGTAAAAGAATCCAGCTCTTGACCCTCCCCCATTCCATGGAATGTTGAAGGCATGACATTGCGCCTCCTGCTTCCCGTCCTCACCCTCGCCCTTAATCTTTCCGCCTTTTCCGCGGTCGAACCCGGCGAATCCGCACCCGACTTCACCCTGAAAGACTCGAAAGGGAACACCCAAAAATTATCCTCCTTCGCCGGAAAGTTCGTGGTTTTGGAGTGGTTGAACCCGGAATGCCCCTTCGTCAAAAAACACTACTCGACCGGAAACATGCAATCCCTGCAAAAAGAGTACACGGCAAAAGGGGTCGTCTGGCTCTCCATCATCTCCTCCGCCCCCGGCAAACAGGGGTACTGCACGGGCCCCCAGGCCGAGGCGAACACAAAAGATCAAAAAGCCTTCCCCACCGCCGTCCTGCTCGACCCCTCCGGGAACGTGGGTCAACTGTACGGGGCCAAAACCACTCCCCACATGTTCATCATCAGCCCGGAAGGGAAAGTGATCTACCTGGGGGCCATCGACAGCATCCGTTCCGCAGACTCCTCCGACTGCGCGAAGGCGGTGAACTATGTCCGTCAAACCCTCGATGCCGCCCTCGCCGGCAAACCCGTCCCCACAGCCGAGACCAAATCCTACGGTTGCTCCGTGAAATACTAAACATTTCGCAATCCACCGGGCCGGCGGGGTGCGTCTACCGAAAGGCCAATCTCTGGATCTTGACGCCTGCTTTTTCCGAAAGCTTTTCCTTCAAACCCATCCTCCTGCCAATTTCGTGCCGCCGGGTCGAGCTGAGACACCGGATGTAAGCCACCCCTTTGAATCGGTCGACATACTCCAACATCGACTCCTGCGCCGTCTCCTCTCCCGCCACCGCCGCCCACAACTCCTGCAATTTCACCTCCCCTCCCCGCGCCCGGTTTTCCACCTTTTCCACCACCTCCGCCAACAAACGCCGCCGGATGCCGGCCGCCCTCGCCCTCGGATCGGGTTTGAAATTCATCCCCGCCTCCCCCGCCGCCTTGCTGTACATTTCCTGCTCCCGCGGCGTCATCCCCCGCCCGTGCGCCTGACGGAATGCCTCCCGCAACCCCGCTGCCGCCGCCTCCCTCGCCCCCAACAGATCATACGTTTTTCGCTCGATTCGCAACAGGTCCGCATCGGTCGCCTTTCTCCGGCCCAAAACCGCCCCCTCCACACCGCGTCGCGTCTCCAAATACTCCGCCCGGGTCACTTTTAACCACGGCCTCTCCACCGTTCCCTCCCCGATGTAGCGGTACAGCCCGGCCTGGTCGGATGCCGACCTCCGACGGATCGACTTCATCTCCCGACCCAACCCCAACATCCGATACGCCCCCAACTCCTTTTTCTTGGTCTGGCTATCCCCTTGGCTCCACGACAGATTTCCCATTCCCCAACGTTACCCGCGTCAAAAGGATTGCCCCCAGTAAAAACCAGGCCCCATTGATCAAAATCGCCCCGCGCATTCCGAATAACGCAACCGCACCCCCAAACACGAGAGGCCCCACAATCCCGGCCAGCTTGCCCGCGAATCCCCACAATCCAAACAACTCCCCCTCCTGCCCCGTCGGGGTCACCTCTGCCACCGCAGCCCGCCCCGCCGATTGCAACCACCCCATCCCCACTCCCGCCCCGGCGGCCACCCCGTAAAAAGATTCGACCGACCGGCTCAGATACGCCGCCAAACTCACCCCCACCCACAATGCCAAAGAGCTGAGCAGGACGATCCTTGAGCCGGCCCGGTCCTGCCACCCTCCCGTCACCAAAGCCCCCACCGCTGCCGCCACCTGCAAGCACACGAACAGCTTCACCGTGCCCTCCAGGGTGAAGCCGATCTCTGTCGTTGCATAAATCGAGGCAAATCCCACCACCGCACTCAATCCCGTCAAGGCCACCGTCAGACCCGAGAGCAACCCCACCAGCTCCGGATGCCCATGAAGGGTTTTCCAAATCATTTTCCACTCAGGCTCCTCCGATCCGCACTTCCCGGGCACCGCACGCTCGCGCAGAAACAACATCGTCGGCAGGGCCGCCAAAAAAATAAAAAGTCCCGTCGCCCAAAAAACCCTCCTTGCCGCCGCCTCCCCCCCGCTCCGCAAAAGGAAAAGTGCCATCGCCAACGAACATAATCCCCCCAGATACCCAAAGGCCCAACCATAGGCGCTGACCCGACCCCGTCTCCCTGGCTCCGCCAACTCGGGAAGGAATGAGGCGACCAGATTCTCCCCCAATAAAAAAGCCGCGTTCGCCACCACCAAAATTCCCATGACTCCCAACACGCTCGTTCCCGGCAACGCCAACAGGGCCGTTCCAATAACACAGGCCATCGTCGCCACAAGAAGCGCCATTTTTTTGGATGCCTTACGGTCCGCCCACCTGCCAAGAAACGGTCCCACCCCCATCGCCAAAGCCGCGGAAACGGACAGCGCTGTCCCCCAGGCAAACTCCGCCCAACTCGCCCCTCCGCAGACCGTTTTTGTGAAGAAAACCCCGCCCACCACGGTCACCACAACCGTGACAAAGGCGCTGTTGGCAAAATCATACCAGCACCAGGAAAAAATTTCCCACCGACCCGCTGGCTGAGGCCGCCTCTTTTCCTTTTTCATCATTGTCCAAACCGCCAGCTCGCAGCCGCCCACCTCACGGCAAAGCTTCGGCAATCTTCCTCAAATAATCCCAGGAGTAGATTCCCGTCCCGTGCCCATCCTCCCACGTGGGTTGCACCGCATACCCCCCCACCGTCTGCATCCCCCGCAACCGGAAACTGTCCGCCGTCCACCTGGTTTCCACTCCCGGGATGGGGCGAGTCAACCCCGGCTCCCCACAACAGGCCGCACAGGGACAGTGTCTGCGAAATTTTTCCAAAGAAAAATAATGCTCCATCCCATCCCCCCATCGGATGGCCAGCTCGGCACCGATGACCTGCAAATCTGCGGGCGCCTGCAAACCGACCTAACTGGCCAGGGGAAAGAGGGCGGTCATGCGTCGCACCTCGCCCCGCACCGCCTCCAAGCCCGCGGGATCGTTCCGCTTCTGCAGGGCCTGATGGATCAGATTCGCAATATCGAACATCTCCGACTCCTTCATTCCCCTTGTCGTCATCGCGGGTGTTCCCAACCGGATGCCCGAGGGTTTCATCGGGGAGGCGGTGTCGAAGGGAATCGAATTTTTGTTCACGGTGATGCCCGCCGCATCCAGCGCCTCCTGCGCCACTTTTCCATCCAGCCCGGCGGGCCTCAAATCCACCAGCATCAGATGATTGTCCGTCCCCCCGGAAACAATCCGATATCCGTGTTTTTTCAATCCCTCCGCCAAGGCCCTGGCGTTGCGCACCACCTGGGCTTGGTACTCTTTGAACTCCGGCTTCAACGCCTCCAGAAAGCAGATCGCCTTCCCCGCAATCACATGCATCAACGGCCCGCCCTGGACCCCCGGAAACACCATCGAATCGATCTCTTTCGCATACTTTGCTTTGCACAAAATAATTCCGCCTCTCGGCCCGCGCAGCCCCTTGTGGGTCGTGGTCGTGACGAAATCCGCGTGCGGCACGGGATTCGGATGCACCCCTCCCGCCACCAATCCTGAAACGTGCGCCATATCCGCGAAGAGCAAGGCCCCCACCTTGTCCGCAATCTCCCGCATCCGGGCATAATCCAGCAAACGGGAATAAGCCGAGGCACCCACCGTGATCATCTTGGGTTGAAATTCGATCGCGGCCTTCTCCAGCAAATCGTAGTCCACACGCTCCGTCTTCGGATCCACGCCATAGTGCCTGACCGTGTAAAACATCCCGGAAAAGTTTTTCGGATGCCCATGGGTCAGATGCCCCCCGTGGGCCAGATCCATCGTCAAAATCTTGTCCCCGTGCTTCAGAAAGGCGAAATACACCGCCGTGTTCGCCTGCGCCCCGGAGTGCGGTTGGACGTTGGCGTGCTCCGCACCAAACAACTCCTTGGCCCGATCGATCGCCGCCTGCTCCACGTCATCCACAAACTCACACCCGCCATACCAGCGGCGACCGGGATAACCCTCCGCATACTTGTTCGTCAGGCAGGATCCCTGGGCCTGCATCACCGCAGGGCTGGTGAAATTTTCCGAGGCAATCAATTCGATGTTTTCCGACTGGCGACGATGCTCGAGCCGGATCGCCTCCGCCACCCTCGGATCGGTTCGTGCCAAATCCGGCCCCACCGGATCTCCTGCCCCTCCCGCGCCCAGATCCTCCAGCCGGCTGACCGGCTGCTCATACCGGGCCCCGCGGAACGAAGCGGAGATCCATGCCTGCACACAGGCTCTTGCATCCGAGGCCCCCAGATCATCCGCTCCCAGGCAAAGCACATTCGCGTCATACCTTTCCCGCGCCAACCGCGCCGTCTCGGGGGCATCCGCCACCACCGCACGCACGCGCGAAAACCGGTTCGCCCCCATGCACAGCCCCATCCCCGATCGGCCCACCAACACCGCCCCCTGCAGACGCCCCCTGCCGATCGCCTCCGCCGCCACTTTTGCAACCTCGGGAAACTCCTCCGTACCCCCCGCCGTCAGCATCACCGTCACGCACCCCTCCTTTCGTAAAACCTCAGCCGCCTCCGAAAGCAAAATCCGCCCCGAGGCATCCCCCGCAAGCCCAATGGCCATCGCGCCCCCCGCAGGGACCGGTTCACTCCCCACCCCGTTCCGGACGACTTTCAGCAGGGAGGGAATCGACTGCTCAATCTGGTCGCGGCACACCCGATAGGTCTCCCGCGACTGTCCGATCGGATCATCCACCTCCCTTTCGTCCGGAGACAACCCCGCCTGGAATTCACGTAGAAGAAATGTTTTGTCCGCCGCCGAGGGAAACAGCAGGAGCAGGGAGTCCAGATGCCCGTACGTCATCACAAAAATAAAGTCCGCTTTTCGGACCATCTCCTGCTGGATCGGCTGGCTTCGGATTCGGGAAATATCCAACCCCTTTTCCCTCATCACCTCGATCGAGTAGGAGCTGGGAGGTTGCCCGGCGACCGCCCCTATCCCTGCTGAACTCGCCTCAATCTCCCGATCTCCTCCCAGCTGGCTGCGAAACAACTCTTCTGCCATGGGACTGCGGCAAACGTTGCCCGTGCAGATAAAAAGAACGTGTTTCATGTTAGGCAGGAAACGAAAGAATCTGGACTCGAAAAGGATAGGGGTCAAATGCCGCCCGACGGGCCGGGGGCAACTTGCGCAAACCACGCAGAAGATCCCCCGCCCTCTGCAGCCCCTTGTCTTGAGGCGGTCTTTTCACCTCATCTTTGCCCGCCCCGCCCGCCCGCATCTCCTCCGTGTCCACATCCTCGTCCTGCAAAAGGGAGGCCTCGTTTGGTCGCTTGATCGGGGGAACCTCCGTCACCGTCGAGGCAATCGTCGCCTCCCCCCCGGGCCAGATCTCCGTGTCCGGTAGGCTCTCCCCAGCCAGGTTCAAGTCCGGGGGCAACGGCCTCCCCAGCGGCGCTTGCCCCCCAGGCAACAGAATCTCCCCCTGCATCCTGAAAAGGGAACGGCCGGAGGAAAGACGCGTCTCCGCCAGCCACCCCATCTGACCCGCCGTCGATTGCCCGATCAAAATCGCCCCACCCCGCTCCTGTAAAAGATAGGCCAGCAACTCCCCCGCTCCACGGAGTTCCGAGCCGATCAAAACGATCAAGGGGTAACCGCTCCCCAGCCCCAGGGGTTGCCGGTCGGATCGAAAAACCTTCTCTTTGCCCGCCCCGTCCCGCCACGTGAACAACACCTCCCCGGGTGTGACAAACAAACCCGCCAACTCCGCCACTGCCTCCAGACTTTGCCCGGGCAAACACTCCCGCAAATCCAGCACGGCTCCCAACGGGTTCTTCTGCTTCCATGCCAGCCAATCCCTGCCCATCGCCTCCGAAACCGCCACCCCCAAACTTCGGATCCTCCAATACGCCACCGGACCGGGCAAAAGTTCCGCCACCCACGGCCGCTCCGGAGATGCGGTCTTCCTGGCATCCGCAACCGCCCAACGACCCCCCGACTGCTCAAGCGCCTTGCTGATTTTTCCAGGCGTAGCCTCGTCCGAAATTCCCATGAATCTCCCAATCTCTGCCGCCTCCGCCGCTTTGAGGGAACGAACCGGTTGCGGTGCCGGGACGGCAGCAGGACGGGCCGGAGCACCCGTCTCCTTCGCAAGGGATGCGGGGCGTGCCCGCTCCTTCCCTTTTTCCAAGAGCCCGCCAAAAGCCCCCTCCACTTTCGCCAGGCGGGGGGCCAAGAGCACCCCCACAACACAGCCCGCCATAAGAAGGGCGATTCCACGCAGAAAATTCATGCCGTGTCTACCCTACCCTTCTCCCCATAATCTTCCACCCCGCTTCTCATTTCGGGAACGTGTCTTTTCCCAAAGCCCGATGCCCGATATCCCTTCGGAAATGTTTGCCTTGAAAATCGATCGTGCCGACCGCGCCATACGCGCGATCCCGCGCAATCCGTAAATCATCTCCCCATCCGGTCACCGCCAAAACCCGGCCTCCCGAAACCTCCGCACCACCGTCTCCCTCGCTCGTTCCGGCGTGAAAAATAGCCGTGTCCGGTACCTCCACCCCAAATTCGATCCTTTGCCCAAGAACCGGCCGTGCAGGATATCCTTGGGCCGCCATCACCACCGTCATGGCCGCCCCCGCTCGTGTCCGAACCTCCGCCTTGCCCAAATTTCCCTCCGCCGCAGCAACCAGCAAATCCCATACAGGGGAATCAAGTAGCGGCAGAAGCACCTCCGTCTCCGGATCGCCAAAACGACAATTGTACTCCAGGACCATAGGCCCATCGGCCGTCAGCATCAGTCCGGCATACAGCACGCCCCGATACTCGATCCCCAGGGCCGCCAACCCCGCCAGGGTGGGGCGCAGGATCCTCGTCTCCACCTCCCTCAAAAGTTCCGGGGTGGCTCTCGGCGCGGGGGAATACGCCCCCATTCCGCCCGTGTTCAAACCCGTGTCCCCCTCCCCCACCCGCTTATGATCCTGCGCGCTCGGCAGAAGAACCAAATTCTTTCCATCCGTCACCGCATGCAAACTCAACTCCTCCCCAACCAGAAACTCCTCCAGCACAACTTTCGCACCCGCATCCCCGAACACCCGCCCCTCCATCATCTCCGCCATCGCCTGCTTGGCCTCTCCATGACTCTCCGCAATCACCACTCCTTTGCCCGCCGCCAATCCATCCGCTTTCACCACCACGGGACAAGATAGGGTCTCCAAAAAAACCAGGGCCTCCCTCGTCCTCGAAAAGGAACCAGCCCGCGCTGTCGGAATTCCCTGCCGAACCAACAGATCCTTGCAGAAGGATTTGCTCCCCTCCAACTGCGCACCCTTTGCCCCGGGCCCAAAAACCCGGATCCCCAACTGCCTCAATCGATCGGCCAAACCCGCGCAAAGGGGGGCCTCCGGCCCCACCACCACCAATCCGGGCTTCTCCTTTTCCGCCCAACGGGTGATCCCCTCGACATCGGTCGCTGGAATCGGAAGATTCTTGCCCACCCGGGCGGTCCCCGCATTCCCCGGGGCAAACCAAATTTTTTGGATCCGTGGGTCCTGGGCAAATTTCCACCCCAGGGCATGCTCCCTTCCCCCGCCCCCCACAATCAAAACCGTGAATGTCTCCCCCATGAAGCGACCTGTTCTCGCAACTTGCGGGATTTACGAAAGCAAAGATTTCGTTCCAGGAGATCGATGTTGCGCGGTTGGCGGAGAGGGTAGGCTTCCCACGATGGCCTCCTGCCCTTTTCTTGCTTTATCCGAGCGTCTCCGCCTGACCGGACGAAAAAAACCACTTCCTCTGTCCGATTCGGCCCGGGCTTTTCTCCAACTTCTTCAGGCTGAAAAAGGAGCCCCCACTCCCACCCTTGCCCGTTTTCGCCAGGTCTCCCAATCCATCCAAAAAACCGGAACCTACTCCCTGACCTCCTCGGAGCTCAGCTATGGTTGCCGCCTCGCCTGGCGAAACAGCGTTCGTTGCGTCGGCCGCTTTTTCTGGTCGAAACTCGATGTTCTGGACGCCCGGGATGCACGCACCGAGGAGGAGATTTACCAGGGTTGCCTCCATCACCTCCGGCATGCCACCCGTCACGGGGATATCCGCTCCACCGTGACCGTGTTTCCTCCCGCCGATTCCCGCGGCCGCGGCCCCCGTATCTGGAACTACCAACTCAGCCGCTACGCCGGTTATCGGATCCATAAAAAACAGTTCTTGGGCGACCCGGCCGAGGCCGAATTCACCGACCTCTGCCTCCACCTAGGATGGAAACCTCCCAAAAAACGCACTCCTTTCGATCTCCTCCCCATCGTCATCTCCCTGCCGGGCAAAAAACCCCGGATCTTTCCACCGCCCAAACATGCGACCTTGGAGGTTCCCATCCGGCATCCCGACTCCCCTTGCCTCAACTCTCTTCATCTTCGGTGGGTCGCCCTCCCCGTTGTCTCCAACATGCGGTTGGAGATCGGGGGGATCAGCTTTCCCGCAGCCCCGTTCAGCGGTTGGTATATGGAAACGGAAATCGGTGCGCGCAATTTCGCCGATGAAAACCGCTACAACCTCCTGCCCGAGGTCGCCCGACGGCTCCGGCTGGACACCTCGCGCCCCTCCACCCTTTGGAAAGATCGGGCCCTCATTGAACTCAACCGGTCTGTCCTTCACTCCTTCACGCGGGCCAAAGTTCGCATCATCGATCACCACTCCGCCACCGCCTCCCACCTTCGGTTTGAGCAGGAGGAAGCCAACTCCGGACGCACAGTCCAAGGACGCTGGGACTGGCTCGTCCCCCCGCTTTCTGGGTCCCTCACCCGTTTGTGGAACCGTTCCTACGATCCGACCGAGTACTCCCCCAACTTTCTCCCGCAAGAACGACTCTACTGAAATGCCCATCCTCTTTTCTCTTTTCCTGCTGATCCCCGCCCTCGCGAGGGCCGAAAACCAGGCTCCTTTTCCGTGGCCCACCGGGGAGCAACTTACCTACCTGATCGAGTGGGGGCCCATCGACGCAGCGGAGGCCACCTTCACCGCCCGCCCCGAACCCAAACGCGAGGGCATCGAACACTTGGAACTATTTCTTCGCTCCCGGGGCCCCATCGAGGCCTTTTTCCCCATCCGCACACGCATTACCTCCCTGACCCAGATCGACCCCTGGCGGACCACCGAGTACATCCAAGATCGTAACGAGGGGGGAAACGTCCGGAACCGCCGCACCGTCCCGGACTACTCCGTCCGCCTCGGCCGCTTTTTCCCAGCCCCTGGAAAACCCGAGGAAAACTTCGAACTCCTCGACGGCCCCTACGAGGATTTTGGATCGATGCTCTATCATGTTCGGACCTACCCGTGGAAACCCGGAGCCTTCGTCACGTGGCAGGTCATCGAAAACAAGGAACCCCTGTTCGCAAAAATCTCTTGCCCTCGGATCGACACGATTGAAATCGAGGACGAGCCCCCCCGCCGCCTGATCGAGATTTTTGGCGAGCCTCACGGCCCCTCCACCCGCCACAAAGGATGGATGAAAATATGGATGACGGATGACAACCGGCGCCTCCCCCTGCTGGCCAAGCTGAAATTCCAATACGGAACCTTCACGATTCGCCTCATCCGCGGCGGGGGACCCGGGCTGGATTACTGCCCCGACGGCAAACCTGTCCCGATCCTCTCCGATCTCGAATCCATGCCCAAGCCCTGACTTTTTCTTCGCCCTGCCCCGCTCTTTCCCCAAAACTATCCCATGCTCCGCCTTGTCCTCGAAGCCTCCACCCCAACCGTCACCTGGGCCTGGGGTCAGGATCATCAACTCCTCCAATCCGGAACCCTGCCCGGCACCGTGGCCGCCTCGCTGATTCCCACCCTCCAAAACTCTCTTCCGAACGCCAGGGCGGATCAGATCGTTGTCGGTGTCGGCCCGGGCTCCTTTTCCGGCATCCGTGCAGCCATCGCCTCCGCCCTGGGAATGGCCGCAGCCTGGTCCTGCCCTGTTGTTCCCATCCGCAGCACCCACGCCATCGCCCGGCAATTCCCTGACATCACCGTCCTCGGGATTTTTTCCGATGCCCGCCGCGGCGATATCTTTGCCACCTACTACGAGAACGGAAAACTTTCCCGTGCCACCTCCGTCCATCCCATGTCGGAACTTCCCACACTCCTTTCCCGCTGCACACTCGCCGTCACCCCCGACGCATTGGCGGGAATTCCCAAAAACGCACAACCCTCCGCCCCGCATCTCCTCGCCTCGTTGGCCGGCTGCCCGCTCGAACCTGAACTTGCCCTCGCTCCCCTTCATCTCCGCCCCGCCGTCACCCCGCCCCGATAACCCCTTTTTTGGCTCTCACGCCCCCTCACCTAGCCCCTACGATTCCTCCATGAAGGTCCCTCCCGACGATCGCACCTGGTGCGAGATATCCACATCAGCCCTCCGCCACAATCTTCGCACCCTCCGTCGTGGCCTGCCCCGCAAAGTCCGTGTTCTGGCCGTGGTCAAGGATGACGCTTACGGCCACGGCCTCATTCCGGTCGCCCGCACCCTCAACCAAGCCGGGTGCGAGGAGTTTGGTGTCGCCTGCGTTGCAGAGGGGGTTCAGCTTCGCCAGGCAGGAATCCGCCAGCCCATCCTGGTTCTTGGCTCCACCCTTCCTTTTGAATTTCCTCTCGCCCTTCGCCATCGCCTCACCCTCACCCTCTCCTCCCTTACCGAAGCCAGGGAACTGGCCCGCACAGCGCGTCGCGCACGCCTCCCAGCCCTCGTTCAGGCCAAACTCGACACGGGAATGAATCGGCTGGGTGCCAACCCCGTGGAATTTTCTGAACTCCTCCTTTTTATCGCCCGACAACCTCCCTTCAAACTGCTCGGAACCTTCACCCATCTCGCCTGCGCGGATTCGAACCCCGCTTTCACCCGCCGTCAACTCCTCCGCTCCTCTCTTCTCCCGAAAAATCTGCCCCTCCACTGGGCCAATACCGCAGCTCTGCTTTCCCGACTCCCCTTCGCGTCCACCCATGCCCGGCCGGGTCTGGGTCTTTACGGCTCCAACCCCCTCGCCCGATCCTTCCCGCGATTGAAACCGGTGCTCTCCTGGAAATCCCGTATCCTGGTCGTCCGCTCCGTGGCCCGGGGCGAATCGATCAGCTATGGCGCGACCTTCCGCGCCCCCCGCAAGCTGAAAGTCGCGACCGTGGCCACCGGGTACGCACACGGTCTGCCCCGCTCCCTTTCCTCTCGGGGCCACGCCCTCATTCAAGGCAGGCTCTGCCCCATTCTTGGCCGCGTCACCATGGACATGACCCTTCTCGACGTCACGCGTTTGCCCTCCGCTCGGCGCGGACAGGAGGTCGTTTGGATCGGGCGCTCCGGTTCCCTCACCCGCACCGCCGCAGATCTCGCCCGGGAGGCGGGCACCATTCCCTGGGAAATCTTGACCCGTATCCACCCGGCCTTGCCCCGGCACATTTCCTGAAATACCCGGCTTTTCAGACGGGAATTGCCCTCCCGGTACCCTCAAATATCTTTCTTTCCCCCTCATTCATCCTCCCTAGAACTCAATTCACCGCATGAGCGAGCAGACACTCACCTTCGAAAACGCCCACACCCTCTCGGAACTGTACGCCGCGGACGAGTCCCTCCTCCGGGAGGCTGAGAAAACGCTCGCGGTCAAAATCACGATCCGGGATACCCTGCTGAAGATCGATGGCCTGGAGAAAAGCGTTGCCGCCGCCCAGGAACTTTTCCGTCAACTCCACCTTGCTCGCCAGCATGGCCTTCGGGTCCGCCGCTATGAATTTCTCCACGCCCTGCGTGCCGTCCACCGGGGGGAGGGCAAGAGCCTGGAAGGCATGTGGTCTTGCAGAATCCAGGTCTCCGCCAAAAAACCCGCCATCCTTCCCAAAACCTTTCTGCAAAAAGCCTACGTGGAGACGATCCGTCACCACGATCTCGTCTTTGGCATCGGCCCCGCAGGGACCGGGAAAACCTACCTCGCCATGGCCATGGCCATCTCCTACCTCAAGGCGGATAAAATTAGCCGCATCATCCTGACCCGTCCGGCGGTCGAGGCGGGCGAAGCCCTCGGCTTCCTGCCGGGCGATCTTCAGGAAAAGATTTTTCCCTACCTCCGCCCCTTGTACGACGCCCTCTATGACATGCTGGATGTGGAGGAAATCCAAAAACTGATGGACAAGGGAATCCTGGAAATCGCACCCCTTGCCTATATGCGGGGACGCACGCTGAACGGCGCGTTCGTCATCCTCGATGAGGGCCAGAATGCCACCACAGAGCAGATGTTCATGTTCCTCACCCGCCTCGGGGCCGAATCAAAATGCATCGTCACCGGGGATCCCACCCAGGTGGATCTGCCCCACAGCCGGAAATCCGGGCTGGTGGAGGCGGTGCAGGCTCTCACCCCCGTGGAGGGCATCGGCTTTGTTCGCTTCGAGGATACCGACGTCATTCGGCACGAGCTGGTCGGAAAAATCGTCCGGGCCTACAAGGAACATCGCGGAGTCAAACAGACCAGCCTCACCCTGTGAACCAGCCTGCTGCCCGCACGAAGCGGACAACCTCGGAAAATAGGCTCGAAACCGACCCCGCGATTCGCCTGCTCCTCTTTCTTGGCACCGCCGCCGCTGCGTACGCCCTCGCCCTCCTCACCCCCTACGGCACCGGACCCTCCGCCTGGATCGCCGCCGTTTTTGTCGCCGTTGTTCTCCCCCTGATCCTGTCCGTCGTTCTTCCTGAAACCCTTGAACGCAACCGCCTCCTCGCCCTTTTTTTATGCACTCTGGTCGGGAACTTCGTATTCATCCTGGTCCTGTTGTCAGTTGCCCCGCGCTTTTCCTTCGGGGCCAGCTCCTACCTCATTCCACCCGCCCTCGCGGCCCTCGTGCTCACCACCTTGGTCAGCGCCCGTGCCGGCCTCCTCCTCGTGGTGCTCCTCGGGATGGGCGAAATCTTTCTTCTTCGGCCCGACAGCCAATACATCGTCTCCTCTCTGGTCACCGGATTGGCCGCGATTCTCCTTTCTCGTAAGATTACCCGGCGCTCCGATCTTCTTCGTGCGGGAGCAGGCCTCGGCCTTGTCGCCCTCCTCGCCACCGTTCTCGCCTCCGGCCTGAAACTCGATCTCGCCCGCAATCTTCTCGTCACCGAGGCCGTTTCCGCGGCCGCCCTGGGTCTTCTGGGGGCCATCTTTGTCGGGGCTCTGCTCCCCATTCTCGAATCCGCCTTTGATCGCACCACCGACCTCTCCTGGTTGGAACTCACCAGCCTCGATCACCCTGTTCTTCGCCGCCTCTCCCTTGAGGCTCCGGGGACCTACCTGCACAGCATCCTCGTCGGACATCTCGCGGAGGCCGCTGCCAGTGCCACCCACTCCGCCAATCCCCGGGCTTGCCGCGCCATGGCCCTTTATCACGACATCGGAAAAATCGATAAATCCGAATACTTCACCGAAAACTTCAACCCCACCGATCCCGATCCCCACTCCAACCTCACCCCCTCGATGAGCGCGCTCATCATCCTATCCCACGTGAAAGATGGTCTCGCCTTGGCCCGGCTTCATCGGCTCCCCAGGAGAATTCGCGACGCGATTCGGGAACACCACGGCACCTCCCTCGTTTGGTACTTTTACCAGCGCGCCCTTCAGCAGGAGAAAGACGCGCGCACGGGGGGAAAGATCCTGCGCCTTCGGGATGAGGACATTCCCCCCGTCGATCCATCCTCCTTCCGCTATCCCGGCCCCATCCCCCAAACCCCCGAGACCGCCCTCCTCTCCCTCGCCGATATGGTGGAGTCCGCCTCCCGCTCTTTGGAAAAACCCACCCCGGGGGACGCGGCCAAACTGGTGGAAAAACTTTTTGCCGAGCGTCTCGCCGAGGGGCACTGGGACCATTCCGGGTTGACCGCAACCGAATGGCAATCCGCCCGCCACTCCCTCGCCACCGCCCTGCAGAGTATCCTTCGGCCCCGAATTCGCTATCCTCGGGACCGCCGTGCCAGCAAAAACCATCCCCATCCACTGGAGCAACCGCCAGCGCCGCCACCCGCTGAACCTCGCGTACTTCCGTCGTAAGGTCACCCAAGCCCTCGAACAACTCCCGGAAAACCGCCGCCGCCGGCTTCCTGCCCCACTGGGGATCGTCTTCGTTTCACCGCAGGAAAGCGGCCGCCTGCACCAGATCCATTTGGGGGACCCTTCCCCCGCCGACGTCCTTGCCTTTCCCCACGGGGAAATCATCGTTTGCCCCGCTGTGGCCGGAGCCCTCTGCCGGGGCCATGGTCTCAGCCTGCGCGAGGAGTTGCTGACCTATATCCTTCACGGGATTCTTCATCTTGCCGGATTTCGTGACACCACACCCTCTGGGGCCCTCGCGATGCGTAGATTACAATCCAAACTCCGGAACCCTCCGAAGCTCCGCCCGCGTTAGCGATTCAGAGCGAAGGAAGGCCGCCCCCAGTCCCGCCTTCGGAAATAATTCTCTACTGCTGCCTTTTCCTCAACCAAAGATTCGCGGAATCGGCTTCCCGCGGATTCACCGCCCGCACCGTTCGGACAATCTCAAAGGTTCTTTCCACCCTGGCAAAGATCTCCGGGACCGGATCCCCATCCTCGTCAATCAGTTCAATGACCACCCGATGCCTCCCCTCCGGCAATCCCGCCCATGGATACGGGTCCCGGGTGCTGACAATCGTCTCAACCCCGTTCATCACCGCTTTGACCCGGTACTTCTCCTTCCCCATCGGGGCATGATGGCTCATGAAGTCCAACCACACCTTCCCCTCCGCGTCTGGAATGGCCAACCCGTCCATCGGCAGGTTCACCGTCAGGTAAGGATGATCCAGCAGCTGGAAATTCGAGAAGTCCTGTCGCCGCACATAAAAATCGATCCGCGAAAAAGCCTCGGGATTCGTCAACATCTTTCCGTCCGGTTTCACGATGAAAATCCTCAACGCGTGGGCCCCGGGCGCCAACCCCCGCAAAATCACCGGCTTCAATACGCTGGAATGCTCGATCGGCGACCCGTTGTCCAAAATCACATGCAACCGGTGCTCCTCCTCACCCAAGGCCACATGATCGACGCGGACAAACACATCCACCGTCTCCCACGGCATCACCTGCCCGTCCTGCGGTGACTCGATCTTCACGGTCGGTTGCGTCGGCAACGATCTTTCAACACCCGCCTCCCCCTTCGTTGCCTCCGGCAGCTGGGCTTTTCGCACCGGCTCTTCCAACTCCTGCGCTGGACGCACCTCCTCCGTTACCCGTTCCGCCTTCCGAACCGGTTCCTCCCCCACCTGCGCCTGCCCCATCGCAAGCAGGGCCCAAACGATCCCTCCTTGAAAGATTCTTTTTTCCACGACCTGATCATCTCACTTCTCCTCCCTGGCGAAATCTTTAATCTTTTCTCTCCATGCCCTCCCTTCCCCTTCTCCAACCCCTGGATTTATCCTCCACTCTCCTCGGCGGGCAAAGTTTCTCCTGGAATCTAGTCTCTCCCTCCGTGGTTTCAGGTTGGATCGCATCCCACCCCGTCCAGCTTGAGATCAAAAAAAATCATCTCCATTGGGATAATTCCGACCTCTCCCCGGACCAGATCCGCCACTACCTGTCACTCGATCTCGATCTTCCCTCCCTCCTGGAATCGCAACTCTTGGCCGACCCCCACCTCCGCGCCGCCGCCCGGCAGCATCCGGGCCTGCGTCCCCTTCGTGAGGACCCTTGGGAGTGCCTGGTGAACTTTATCTGCTCCTCCCTCAAGCAGATCACCCAGATTCGCCAGATCCATGCCAACCTGCGCTCCGCTTTCGGAGGCCCCACCCGCTCGTTTCCCTCCCCCTCCACCCTCACCCAGGCGGGAGAACAATCCCTCCGCAACTGCGCCCTTGGCTACCGTGCCCGCTCCCTCACCGCTACCGCCCAGAGGCTCGCCTCCCAACCCTCCTTCCTCTCCATCCCCGATTCCCTCCCCACCCCTCAAGCAGCCGCACATCTCGAAACCCTGCCCGGGGTCGGCCCCAAAATCTCCCGTTGCGTCCTCCTGTATGCCTATAACCGGCTCGACGCCTTTCCGGTCGACGTCTGGGTCGATCGTCTGCTGCGCCAACTTTATTTCCCAAAAAAAAGAAAACCTTTTCGCCTCGCCGATCTTGAGGTCTGGACTCAAAAACATTTTGGCCCAAACCGAGGCCTCGCCCAACTCCTCCTGTTTCACTGGTTCCGCACCCGGCCCAAAACCTCCCCCCTCGGCAATCCTAAACGCCGCTGACGCCACGCCTCGTGAGGAACTCCTCCGCCAAAGCCAGCTGATCCCGTTCCCCGAAAACAAACAGCTCGTCCTCCTGCGCCAACCTCACCTCCGGGCCGGGCGAAACCACGCTCCCCCCCTCCCGCTCGATCGCCACCACCACCACCCCGCTGTGCTGCCGCAAACCCGTCTCCCGCAAGGACTGCCCGATCAGCTCCGAATCCCCGTTCACCCGATACGCCCGCACCTCCGAATCTCCCGGGAGGCGAACATGCCCCTGCTCCGGGACGGATGCCAAGGTTTCCCGAATCGTTGTCTGGCCCTGGGCGTAAAGTTCCACCAATTTTTTCCTGCCCAACAAACCCACCAACACGACCAAACCCACCAAACCCGCAAACATTTTTCCCGACGGCAAAAGCGGCGAGCTGATCACAATGAGATAAACCCCGCCCGCGACCGCTCCAAGGCCGCACAACACCAAGGTGGCCCACCGCCGGGCCGACGCCACGTTCCCCCGGCTTCCGTGGGGAAACACAAGCTCCGAGACCAGCATCGCCAACGCGTGATATTTGCGGAGAAAAGCCCAACCCACCGGCAAGGCCAGAAGCGCACCCCCCAGCCAGAAAACCGGACCCGCCCACCACGCCGTTCGCACCCCCTCGGGCAACCGCTCCCGGCACGCCGCCCATAAACCTACGGCACCCAGGATGGCCGCGCTCATCAATGCAAGCTGAAGGCCCAGCTGGCCCAGCAATTTGCGGATAAACTTGCGCGCCAAATGATGCCGGTCCCCCGGCGCAGACTGCATGCTTCTCAACCACGACCCATAAAATCTCCAGAAATCGGTCCACCACTTCGGCCCCCTCTCCTCCAACCAGTCCGCCGCCCCCTCGGAACCGCGGATCAGATACGGGGTGGTGAGCGTCGTGACGGCGGAAACCATCACAGCGATCGAGTACAACCTCCCCCCCGTCACCCCCAGCGCCATTCCCAACCCCGCCAGAATGAAGGAAAACTCCCCGATCTGCGCCAAACTCATCCCCGCCCGCACCGAGGTCCGTAAATCCGCTCCTCCCAGCAAAGCCCCCAACGTGCTGAAGAATATTTTCCCCGCCACCACCACCACAGCGATCAGCGCCACCTGACCCGCTGCTCCCAAAGTCATCGAAAACGTGATCAACATCCCGGAAGAGGTGAAAAAGATCGCGCTGAACAGATCGCGAACGGGCGCCACCAACCGCTCGATCCGATGCACCTCCCGCACCTCCGCCAACACGGCTCCCACCAGGAAAGCCCCCAGGGCCACGCTGAATCCCAGGCGATCCGCCAAAATCGCACCGGCAAAAATCAGGCCCAGGACCGTGATCAAAAGCACCTCCTCCATCCGCGTTTCGCTCGCGATGCGGATCAACCGCGGCACAAAAAGAAATCCCACCACCGCCACGGACACGAAAAAAGCGGCAAGCTGCAGAACATTGGCTCCCGCACCCGCCCAGCTCATCTCCCCGGTGGTCCCCAAACTCTTCAGCATTCCCATCATCGCGATCGCCAAAATGTCCTCCACAATCAGCACCCCGAAAATCAACCGGGCGAAACCGGGGCGCAACAGCCCCATGCTTTCCAACACCTTGGCAATGATCGTTGTCGAGGAAATGGAAAGAATCGCCCCCAAAAAGATCGAGTCCATCGTGTTCCAACCAAAAAACCTCCCCAGCCGCTCCCCCAAAAAGAACATGCCGGCGATCTCCACCACGGCCGCAACCACCGCCACCCGTCCCACCTCCTGCAACTTGCGGAAACTGAAATGAAGTCCGACCGAAAACATCAGCAAAATCACCCCCAGCTCCGCCAACGTCCGGATCTCCTCCTCATTCTCCACAAAACAAAAAGGCGGGGTATGCGGACCAATCACCACCCCCGCTAAAATATAACCCAGGACCACGGGCTGCCTCAGCCTTTGACAAACCACCGTTGCCACCGCTGCAGCCGCCGTGATCACGGCCAAATCCTGAACCAGCTGGATTCCGTGCATCCCGGAATCCTGACAGATTCCCGCCCTGCTTGAACCTCGAAACCTTGTCGACCCCTTTCCCCTCTTTTGACACCCCGCCCCCCGCTCCTTATCCTCTCCCCATGATCCAACTGACCGACCGGGCGGCTCGCCACATCCGGGAGCTCACCTCCCAGGGGGACACTTCCCGTGGGCTGCGCCTCTTCGTGGAAAAAGGCGGCTGTGCCGGATCCTCCTACGGCATGGCCGTCACCTCCCCCGAACCCACGGATCAAAAGCTGGAACAGGACGGAGCCCGCCTTTTTGTGGCTGCAGAGAGCGCTCCCTTGCTCGATGCCTGCACCCTCGACTACGAGGAGGAGCTCACCCACACCGGGTTCAAAATCGTCAATCCCAAGGCAAAGCAAACCTGCGGTTGCGGCACCTCCTTCGAGGCCTGATTTTTTGTCCTCCCCTTGGACCCTTGCGGATGCCCTCCGCCCCGGCCTGCTCGCCGTTCGAAAGTTCTACCGGGTGTTTCTTTTTTTCCAGGGAATCGCCCTTCTTCTTTACTTCGGCTACTACCACTCCCGCCCTCTGGCCGCGGCCATCGATTCGTTCGCGGCTTGGAAAGCCTCCGGGGGCCTGCCTCTCTCGGCTCTCCTGACCGCAATCGCCGGGACGGTCCTGCCCGAGGCGGTCCGTACGCTCGTTGGGCCGGACCGATCCTGGAATCGGGAAAGAGTCCGCCGGTTGGGCTGGAACTTTCTCTTTTTTGGATTCAACGGTTTTCTAGTGGATCTTTTCTATCTCCTGCAAGCCTTCCTCTTCGGGGTCGGAGCCACGTTTCAGGTCGTCCTCCCCAAAATCGCGCTCGATTTTTTCGGCTTCATTCCCTGGGTCGCCCTCCCCATGAGCGTCAGCTATTTTCTCTGGCTCGAGCTTGGCTGGAATCCGGTGCGTATTCTCCGTGCTTGGAACTGGTCCCTGTACCGGGATCGCGTCCTTCCCCTCCTCCTTCCCGACATCACCTACTGGGGACCCATCCTCGTTTTTCTCTACGGCCTGCCCCTCAACCTGCAGGTTCCCTTCTTCCTTCTGGCCTTCTCCGGCTGGAGTCTCGCTTTCGTTTTCATCGGCTCCTTCGAGTTGTCCGAAAAGAAATAGCTCTTGGCTTCAACTTCCCTTCATGTGCAAAAGCCCTAAAGTGGTTTTTCCATGCGCATCTTCGCACCTCTGACCTTTTGTCTTTTCGCCCTCGTTCCCATGGCCTGCACCCCTAAAAAAAGGGAGACTCGTGAAAATTTTTCCCTCCCCTCCGGCATCGACATCGCACGCTCCGAACCCGGTCGCCGAGGGGGTGTTTTTATCGATTCGACCCCTGGCGAACCCTCCACCTTCAACCCCCTCGTCTCCGAGGATGCCACCTCCAGCGGATTCATCGGCCTCTTTCTCGACTCCCTGGTTCGCAACAACGCCGTGACCCAGGAGGTCGAACCCGGCCTCGCCACCCGCTGGGAGATCGCCCCCGACAATAAAACCTTCACCTTCCACCTTCGCCCTGGAGTTCTCTGGTCCGATGGTCACCCCTTCTCCGCGGACGACGTTGTTTTCACCTTCCGGGCAATCTACGACTCCCGCTACCCGAACCGTGCCGCATTCGATCTCTCCGTCGACGGAAAGAAATTTACAGTCGAAAAAATCGATGATCTGACCGTCCGCCTGACCACCCCCGAAATCTACGCACCCTTTTTGGAAACCGTGGGTGGCGTCGGCCTCCTGCCGAAACATGAGCTCGAATCGGCATTCCTAGACGGCTCCCTCCTGAAAGCATGGAATGTGAGCGTCGCCCAAAAGGAACCCCGACGTCTTCTCGCCACGGGAGCCTTTCGCCTCCGCTCCTATCAGCCCGCCGAACGCATCGTCTTCGAGGCCAACCCGCACTACTGGCGTGCCGACACCCAAGGAATCCGCCTTCCCTACGTCGATTATCTCGTCACAAAACTGGTCAAGGATGCCAACGCCAGCACCCTCGCCTTTGCCACGGGACAAACCGACGCCGAGGGACTCTCCCCCGACAATGTTGCCTGGATCGACCGCTACGCCTCCCGCTACGGATTCTCTGTTTTCAACCGCGGTCCCTCCCCCAATACGGGTTTCATCTGGTTCAACCAAAACCCAGGGCACGACTCCTCGGGAAAACCTTTTGTTCCTCCGCATAAATTGGTCTGGTTCACCGACCGACGCTTCCGCCAGGCCGTCTCGTACGGGATCGACCGCGAAGGACTGGTCCGGGGTGTCCTCTTCGGCCGGGGCCAACCTCTCTGGGGGCCCGAAACTCCCGCAAACAAAAAGTGGTACAACCCGAACGTCACCCAGTACCCCTACAACCCGGCTCGCTCCCGCGCTCTTCTTGCCGAGGCGGGCTTCACAATGGGCTCCGATCAAAAGCTGAGGGATCGTGCGGGCAACGTGGTGGAATTTACGCTGAATACAAACCAGGAAAATCAGCTCCGCGCGAACATGGCCACGGCCTTCAAGGAAAACATGCGGGATCTGGGCATCACGGTGAACCTCGCCTTCCTCGATTTCGGCACGTTGGTGGGAAAAATCCAGGACTCCTACGACTATGAGGCGGGAATGCTCGGACTGACGGGAGGCGGCGATCCTGCCGGGGGTATCTCCGTCTTCTCCTCCAAAGGCCGTCTTCATCAGTGGTACCCGAACCAGAAAACACCCGCCACCCCGTGGGAAGCCCGGATCGATCAACTCATGTCCGACCAACTTCATACCCTCGACTATCCCACCCGAAAAAAATATTTTGATGAGGTCCAGAAAATCATGAGTGACGAAACCCCCTACATCTACCTCGTCACCGCCAACGCCTACGTCGGGCTGAAGGATCGCTGGAAAAATATTCGCATCCCGCCCCTTGGCTCCCTTGTCTGGAACCTCGACGAACTCTGGACCCCCCTCCTCACCCCATGACCTCATTTATCCTTCGCCGACTCGCCGCTCTCCTTCCGATGCTGCTGGCGGTCACTCTTCTTGTTTTCGCCCTCATGAGCCTCGCCCCGGGCGACTTCCTCACCCCCGTCAAAGCCCAACGCGATATCAACCCCGCTCTGATTGCCGAACTCCAGAAGTCGTTCGGTCTCGACCGCCCTTGGTATCAACAGTACGCCCTTTGGCTCGGCAATGTCCTTCATCTGGATTTTGGATACTCCTGGACCTACAAGGTTCCCGTTGCCCAACTCATCGCACAACGCGCCCCCGCCACCATCCTTCTCTCCATCACCTCTCTCCTGCTTGCCTGGACTCTCGCGATCCCGCTCGCCGTGCTTGCCGCCGCCCGCCCTGGCGGATGGATCGATCGCTTCACCTCCGCCGCCGCCTACTTCGCCCTGGCTATTCCCGAGTTCTTTCTTGCCCTGCTTGCTGTCTGGATGGCCGCCCGAACAGGTTGGTTTCCCATCGGCGGCCTGACCTCCCTGGACCACGACTTCCTCTCTCCCTCCTCGCAGCTTTTCGACATCGCCTACCATCTGATTCTTCCCACGCTCGTTCTTGGGCTCGGAGGAGTCGCCGGCACTCTTCGAGTTCTTCGTGCGAATGTGCTCGATGTTCTCCAAGCCGAATACATCACAGCCGCCCGTGCCAAAGGTCTGGCCGAACGCGCCGTTCTCTTCCGTCATGTTCTCCGCAACGCCCTCAACCCCCTTCTCAGCACCATCGGATATGCCTTGGCCGGCCTGCTCAGCGGATCCCTCCTCGTTGAAAATGTCATGAACTACCCCGGACTCGGCCGTCTTGTTTACGAGGCCTTTATCCGGGAGGACCAGTTTGTTGTCCTTGGCTCCGTCGTCGTCGGTTGCTCGCTCCTGATCATTGGCAATCTGATCTCCGACCTCGCTCTTGCGTGGTCCGACCCAAGGGTACGTTATGGCCGCTGATCTCCTTCGCACTCTGCTCCGTCGCCCAGCTGGTCTCATCTCGGCCACTCTCCTTTGTCTTCTCTATGGCATGGCTCTTTTCGCCCCCTTCCTTTCTCCCACCATTCCCTCCGCCCAAAATTTGAAGCTGACGTACCACCCACCCACCGCTGTCGTTTGGCAAAAGGGCCATCTCTGCGTACAACGGTACCAACTCATCGACCCCTCGACCGCCACCTATCAACCTCTCTCTGGCCAGGCAACTCCCCTTTCCTGGTTTTCGCGGGGAGCACCCTACAAACTCTTTGGCCTGATCCCCGCAGATCGACATCTCTTCACCGCTCCAAGCCCCGACCCCGTTTACCTTCTTGGAAGTGACGCCACAGGACGGGATGTTTACACCCGGCTTCTCTACGGCGCTGGCATCTCTTTGAGCATCGGCTTGATCGGGGTCGCTCTCACCAGCTTCCTCGGTCTCACGATCGGCGGCCTGGCTGGATATCTGGGAGGCTGGGCCGATACTCTTGCCATGCGGCTCACCGAATTTCTAATGGCTGTGCCTGGTCTCTATCTTCTTCTCGCCCTTCGTGCTGCCCTCTCCTCCCGCTTTCCCTCCGATGCCACCTTTCTTCTCATCGTCGTCATACTCTCCGCCCTCGGCTGGGCAGGCACAGCCCGAGTCGTCCGTGGCCTTGTCCTCTCCCTCCGCGAGCGCCCCTTCATCCTCGCCTCCAACATCCTCGGCCAACAACCTTGGACCATTCTTTTCCGACACCTTCTTCCCAATACGTTCAGCTATCTCATCGTCGCCGCCACCCTCAGTGTCCCAGGCTACATCCTGGGCGAGGCCGCCCTCAGCTTCCTTGGCTTGGGAATCCAGGAACCGGCCTCCTCCTGGGGCTTGATGCTCGGCCAGGCGCAGGACATCAAAATCTTTATGCTCAACTTCTGGTGGCTACTTACCCCCGGTGTCGCCATTATCCTGACTGTGATCGCGTTCAATCTTCTCGGCGATGCCCTTCGCGATGCGGTCGACCCACGATTCCGGCTGCCTGGACGATGAATCCCGATCATTGCGCATTCTCGGTCGACGAACCCTGCGAAGCCTCCGGCGAAGCAGGGTCGTCTGCCCGGCCGATGAAAGCACTGGCGATTCAATATTCTGTAGGGCCCCGCTCCGCCGGGGCCATGGCCGCGATGGAACGCGGCCCTACAGAACTTTCCAACTTCAAGATTCTTACCCCCTGAATCCCTTAACCCCTTAACCCCTTAATCCCTTTTATGCCTCTCTTAAACGTCCAAAACCTCACCGTCCGTTTCGATTCAGGAAGCAAACCCATCGTTGCCGTCCACGATCTGACCTTCTCCATCGATCCGGGAGAGACCGTTGCCGTGGTCGGCGAAAGTGGATCGGGAAAAACCACGGCCGCCCTCGCTCTCACCCGCCTCACCCCCCCGCCGCCTGCATGCCGCATCAGCGGACAAGCCCTGTGGCAGGATGGAACCGACCTCCTCGCCTGCTCCCCTTCCACCCTGCGTCAGGCGCGGGGAGGTAAAATCGCCTACATTTTCCAGGAGCCCTCCACCTCCCTCAATCCGGTATTCTCCATCGGATTCCAGATCGCCGAGGCGCTACGCCTGCACCAACCCAACCTGCCGGATGTTCCGGACGAGGTGGCCCGGTTGCTTGGGCTGGTTGGCATCCGCGATCCGGAACTTCGGGCGCACGACTACCCTCACCAGCTTTCCGGGGGGATGCAACAGCGTGCCATGATTGCCATGGCGCTGGCGTGTCAGCCCAAACTCCTAGTCGCGGACGAACCCACCACCGCCCTGGATGTGACAATCCAAGCCCAGATTCTCGATCTCCTCCGTGACCTCCGGAAAAAGCTGGGCATGTCGGTTCTCCTGATCACCCATAACTTCGGAATCGTTGCCAACTTTGCCGACCGCGTCCTCGTCATGCTCGACGGCAAACTCGTCGAACAGGGACCTGTGCGGGATATTCTTCGCTCCCCCCAACACCCCTATACAAAAGCCCTTCTGGACTGTATTCCACGCCTTGGCCAAAAAACCAAACGCCTCGCCTCCATTGATCGCACCACCCTCGCCGCAAAATGAATTTTGTCTTCAAAACTCAACGCCCTGTAGGGCCGCTTTCCATTGCGGCCATGGCCCCGTCGGAGCGGGGCCCTACGGAATCTTGTTACTTTAAAAGTCTTAACCCCTGAACCCCTTAACCCCTGAATCCCTATGTCCCCCCTCGTTGATATCCGCCACCTTTCCGTCCACTTCCCCGTCAAATCCGGCCTGCTCCAACGCCCTACAGGGGTCGTAAAGGCTCTCGACAACGTTTCTCTAAAAATTGAAAAGGGCTCCACTCTTGGTCTGGTCGGTGAGAGCGGCTCGGGAAAAACCACGCTCGGTCGCGTCATCGTCCGGCTCGTCGACCCCACCGCAGGCTCCGTTTCCTACCAAGGGGAGAGGATCAGCGCTCTTTCAGGGTCTTCCCTTCGCCCCTATCGCAAAAAAATTCAGATGGTTTTCCAGGATCCTTACAACTCTCTCAATCCCCGTCTCCGGATCGGCACCATCCTGGCCGAGCCGCTGGAAATTCACTTTCCCCGAATGTCGGCTTCCGACCGATCGGATCGGGTATCGGAACTTCTGCGACTTGTGGGTCTCGACCCCACGCACGCCCGACGTTTTCCCCACGAATTCAGCGGGGGCCAACGCCAACGCATCGGCATCGCCCGCGCGCTAGCCGTTGAACCGGAATTCATCATCTGCGATGAACCCGTCAGTGCTCTCGACGTGTCCGTCCAAGCTCAAATCGTGAACCTTCTGATGGATCTGCAGGAGAAATTTAACCTTACGTACCTTTTTATCGCTCACGATCTTGCTGTCGTGGAGCACGTCAGCGATCAGATCGCGGTTCTTGAACATGGCAAACTCGTGGAAGAGGGCTCCTCCGAACAGATCACGACCCAACCGACCCACCCCTATACCCAGCGCCTCCTTGCCTCGATTCCATCAATCGATTGACCCACCCCCACCAGCACCTCAAGGACACTAGCTCCTGCAGAAAAACGCCCTCTTAACCCATTGCACTACAACGCTTTATATGGGGTCAGAGGTCTTGTAAGTCTTTGATTAACAATGGCTTAAAAGGCTGTTTTTAAATTGTGGGGTCAGAGGTCCTCCGAATCTTGTCTCTCGCTTGCTTTGCTGCGTTTATCCCGACTCCAGTCGGGGCCTGTCCCGACTTTTGTCGGGGCTCGAGAGGATTTGGCCCCCGCACACCCACCCCTGGCCCAATCTATTTTCGCCTCCGGCTGTTTAAACTCTCTCGCTTGCTTCGCTGCGCTCGAGAGGATTTGAACCTCCAAGGGTTGCCCCACTAGAACCTGAATCTAGCGCGTCTGCCAGTTTCGCCACGAGCGCGTCTTGAAACTATGCACCCTTAGTCCCCCGATTCCAAGCCTTCTCCCTAAACACTCTTCATCCCCACAGCTAATAAAGTCTGGAACCCTGGCCCCTCCTTCTCCTTGGCCACTACCTCCACCGTGTTTCCTTCAAAACCCGCCTCCCGCAAAAGCCGACTCAACTCCGCTGGCGCAAAACCAAGCCAGACATCCGCGTACATTTCCCGCGCCGCCTCAAACGAGTGTTCCATCAGATCCAAAATCAAAACCGTTCCGCCAGGCCGCAATATTTTCCAAGCCGCCTCCAATGCACGCGGGGGGTGTACCGCATGGTGCAGGGCCTGGCTCAAAATCACAACGTCCACGGACCCGGGCCGGATCGGAGGTTGCTCCATATCCCCTTGCCGGTACTCCAAATTCTTCAGTCCGCTCCGTTTCGCCAAATCCCGCCCCACCTCCACCATCCTTGGGGAGTGATCCACCGCAATCACCTTCTTTGCCCGGGCAGCCAAAAGCTGCGAAATCAATCCCTCTCCCGCCCCCAAATCCGCATAGACCTGCCTCGGGGCCAGTGCGAGAAGCAACCGCCCCACCGCCTCCCACGAACGACCCGGGCAATATTTTTTTCCCAAGCGGCCCGCCACCGCATCAAAGTACCTCTTCGACTTCTCCTGCCTCTGACCCAACACGCGACGCAAAGCCTCCCCGTCCCGCCCCTGCGTAGCTAACTCACTCGCCGCCCCCTCGGCCAACGACCAGATCTCCCGCCCCACCTCTGCCCGACGGTAGTACGCCTTTTGCCCCTCCCGCCGGTCCCTCAACAGACCAACGGCCTTCAACTGCGCCAAGTGATTGGAAATTCTCGACTGCCCAACCCCCAAAACCTCCTGCAACTCCGCCACCGACAACTCGCTCTCACGCAAGGCAGATAAAATCCGTAAACGGGTCGGATCCGCCAGCGCTCCCAACAGACGGATTCGGTTAGTCATGTCTCATACATTCATCATCTTATCATGATATATCAATATTTTTTCTTGCCCACCGTGAATCCTGGAGTACGATGCAACGAATGCATGGAAATTTCATCTTTTCCTCCGAGTCGGTCGGAGAGGGGCATCCGGATAAGGTGTGCGACACCATCTCGGATGCGGTTTTGGATGCCTGTCTTCGGCAGGATCCTCTCAGCCGCGTCGCATGCGAAACCCTCGTGAAATCGAATCTCGTTGTGGTCGCGGGAGAAATCACCACCCGCGCCAAACTCGACCACGATCAGCTGATCCGCTCCGCCATTCGCGAAATCGGGTACACTCACGATGACGATGTCTTTCATGCCGATCGGGTCCACATCATGAACGCCATCACCGGGCAAAGCCCCGACATCGCCCAAGGGGTGGATGCCCGCCGCGTGGCCGGAAAAAAAACTGCCGAGCAAGGTGCGGGTGACCAAGGCCTGATGTTCGGCTTTGCCTGTCGGGAAACCCCGGAACTCATGCCCGCCCCCGTGATGTTCGCCCATCGCCTGGGCCGCGAGCTCAGCCGAATCCGCAAATCGGGCAAGGTGCCGTGGCTTCGCCCCGACGCCAAGACCCAGGTCTCGGTCGAATACCGTCACTCCAAACCGGTTCGAATCTCCGCCGTGGTCGTCTCCACCCAGCACGCCGCCAACGTCTCTCACCATCAGATTGAAAAGTTCATCACAGAAAAACTGATCCGCCGGGTCCTCCCCTCGTCGATGCTTGATCACCAAACCGAATTTCTCGTGAACCCGACAGGCCGCTTTGTGGTGGGTGGTCCGGAGGGAGACAGTGGATTGACCGGTCGAAAAATCATCGTCGATACCTACGGTGGCGCGGGTCGTCACGGGGGCGGAGCTTTTAGCGGCAAGGATCCCACCAAGGTGGATCGCAGTGCCGCGTACATGGGTCGGTACGTCGCGAAAAATGTCGTTGCCGCCGGATTGGCCGACCGTGTGGAAATTCAGTTTGCCTACGCCATCGGCTACCCCCACCCCGTTTCCGTCTGTCTCGACACGTTCGGAACGGAAAAAGTCCCCTTCCGCAGAATCGAAAAGGCGGTGCATGAAACTTTCGACTTCCGCCCCGCGGAGATCATCCGCCGGCTTCGCCTTCGCCGCCCCATCTACTCGAAAACAACCAACTACGGCCACTTTGGTCATCGGGGAAAATTAGCTTATGCCCCGTGGGAGCATACGGACCGCGTCCGAGAACTCCGTCGTCACGCTGGATTGAAATAACCCCTAAAGGAGAACCGAAACCATGACAACCGCAACCCTCGAACCAAAAACAAAACAAACCAAAACACAAAAAACTTCCCCTGAGTACAAAGTGAAAGATATCTCCCTTGCCGAATTCGGGCGCAAGGAGATCGAAATTGCAGAGAAGGAAATGCCAGGCTTGATGGCCATCCGCGAAAAATACGCCAAGGGCAAGCCTCTCGCAGGCGTCCGCGTCACCGGTTCCCTCCACATGACGATTCAGACCGCCGTTCTCATTGAAACTTTCGTCGCACTCGGTGCCGATGTCCGCTGGGCCAGCTGCAACATATTCTCGACCCAAGATCAGGCTGCCGCCGCCATTGCAGCTTCAGGCATCCCCGTTTTTGCCTGGAAGGGTGAAACCCTGGAGGAGTACTGGGACTGCACTTGGAAGGCCATCGTCAACCCCCAGGGCCTCGGCCCACAACTCGTCATCGATGACGGGGGCGACGTCACCCTATTCCTTCACAAGGGTTACGAGCTGGAAAACGGCGACGGCTGGGTGAATACCCCCAGCTCCAGCGAAGAGGAAAAAGTGATCAAAAACCTGCTGAAAAAGGTGCACGCCGAACATCCGAATATTTTCCATGCCCTGGTGAAGGAGTGGAAAGGTGTGGCCGAGGAAACAACGACGGGTGTCCACCGACTCTACAAGTTGCAGGAGCTGGGCAAACTTCTCGTCCCCGCATTCAACGTCAACGACGCTGTCACCAAATCGAAGTTCGACAACCTGTACGGATGTCGCCACTCCCTCGTCGACGGATTGAATCGTGCTCTCGACGTCATGATCTCGGGAAAAGTGGCCGTGGTTTGCGGCTACGGGGACGTCGGCAAAGGTTCGGCTCAATCCCTTCGCGGACAGGGCGCCCGCGTCATCGTGACCGAAATCGACCCCATCAACGCCCTCCAGGCCGCCATGGAGGGGTTTGAGGTCACAACGATCGAGGAAACTTTGGGACGAGCCGACATCTATATCACCACCACAGGGAACAAGGATGTCATCACCCTCGAGCACATGACCCAAATGAAGGACCAAGCGGTGGTCGCCAATATCGGCCACTTCGACAACGAAATCCAAGTGGACAAACTCAATGCCCACACGGGTGTCCGTCGGATCAACATCAAACCCCAACTTGATAAATATGTGTTCGCCAACGGCCGCGAGCTCTACCTGCTGGCTGAGGGTCGCTTGGTCAACCTGGGTTGCGCCACCGGTCATCCCAGCTTCGTCATGAGCGCAAGCTTCTCCAACCAAACGCTTGCCGCCCTCGATCTATGGAAAAATCGCACTCTCTACAAGCCGGCTGTCTATGTCCTCCCGAAAAACCTGGATGAGGAGGTTGCCCGCCTGCACTTGGAAAAAATCGGGGTGAAACTAACCAAGCTGACCCAGGAGCAGTCCGAGTACCTCGGCGTCCCCCTCAACGGTCCGTACAAACCGGCCCACTACCGCTACTAAAAACGCGGTGGGATTCGGGGGTTGGGAACATTCCAGAAATTATCGTAGGGAGAGTAGCCTGCTGGCGGTGTTGCTCCCACCGTCTTTTTCGGCTCAGGCTGATTAAGGAGAGGTTGCGGCTTGGCCTGGGCGGTGACTTTCTTTTCGCTGCTTGGAGGAGCGGAATAAGGATCCTGGGAGATCTGTTTGTACGCACCCGACGGAACCTGAGGTGCCTGGCCCGCCGCGTTCAGGCGCGAATCATAACTTCCGCTCGGAGGCATGATGGGACGGGCCCCGGACTGATAATCCTTTCCCAACGGACCACTCCCTGAAGGTCCGGTAAAGGAGTTGAAGGCGGGATTCACTCGCCCATCCCCGGAGCCCATCGATCGGGGCTGAACGCCCTCCAACCCCGTCACCGGCGGAAGCTTGTTGTCATTCGCACCTTGGACTCCCGGCAGACTGTTTTGGGAAACCGCGGGCATCTTCTCCTCCCCGTCCTTTTTCAACTCGGCTTTCTCCTTTTTTTCGAGCGCGAGTTTGTCTTGGGCCTCCTTGGCTTTTTTTTCCTCCAGAACCGCCATCTCCTCCTGCTTCTTTTTGTTGGCCTCCTGCAACGCCTTCATATCCGCCCCCCAATCCTTCGATTCAGCCTTGTTGGGTTCCGCTGCCGGAGGACGTGGCTGCGGAATCGAACTGGTCGGGTTCGGATTCACCCCCGAAAGATCCGGCTTGGGATTCTCCTCTTTCAAATCGGGAATCTGCACCGGGGTTTTCGTGGAGGGCAAATCCTTGACCGACTCGGCGGTCGCACCCTCGAACTCCTCCGCCCAACTCAGCCCGGTAAGGGCAAGTCCGGCCAATGCAATCCACGTCTTTCGCACCTCGGTAAATTAATTCTCATCTTTCACTCGTCAACCTCGCTCCTCAAAGTTTTTCATACTATCCTCATAAGGTGCCCCAATCCGTCTCCTCCCTTCTCTTGCAAGAGATTCACCATCATGGACCTCTGCGATTTGATCGCTTCATGGAAATTGTGCTCTATCAACCCCAGATTGGTTACTACTCCTGCGGTAAAACCCGAACTGGAACAAAAGGAGATTTTCTCACACCCGTATCCACCGGTCCTCTCCTCGGCCGGATTATCGCCCTCCAAATCGCCGAAATTCACCAAGCCCTCAATTCTCCCCCCTCACTCCACCTGGTCGAACAGGGAGCCGATCGCGGCCACCTCGCTCACGACATCCTTTCCGCCATCTCCCTGGACCATCCCCACCTTCTCCCCAAACTTCAACTGCACCTCATCGAGCCCTCTCCTTCCCTCGCTCAACAACAGAAAAACCATCTCCAATCATTGCACCCCTTGCCACCCCTCCATTGGCACGGCGATCTCTCCTGCCTTCCTCCCGCCTCCCAACCCACTTTTTTTTACTCCTGTGAACTGATCGATAGCTTTCCGGTTCGGTTGATCCGGTTCTCTTCGGGGCAGTGGCTCGAACGGTTCGTCACCCAGACCTCAAACCAGCTCGACTGGATCGATCAACCCGCCTCCCCCGAACTCCTCAACGAGATCCGGCGGTGGTCCATCCCCCCCATCGAGGGCTTCTCCACAGAAATTCGCCCCAGCGTATCACCCTGGCTCAAACTCCTTTCGGAAAAAATCCGCCAAGGAGCCATTCTCACCCTCGACTACGGACTTCCCGCCCAGGAGCTTTATCACCCTTCACGCCTTGGAGGCACCCTGCGCGCCCTACGCCAACACTCCCCTTCGGCCCATCCGCTGGCCGACCCCGGACAACAGGACCTCACCGCCCACGTGAATTTCACCGAACTCGTCGAGGAAGGAAAAAAACTGGGTTTCCACAGCCACGGCCTGCTGCCCTTCATGACCGCGCTGCCGCGTCAGGCCACCCCGCTTCTCCAAGAAAGCCCGACCATGCCGGAAAAATTGACCCGTAATTTCCAACACCTGATTCATCCCTCTTTTTTTGGCCAATCCCATCTGGCCCTCCTCCAGACAAAGAATCTTCCCGACTCCTACCGGCCCTCCATGTTTTCCTGCTAAACTTTGGTCGGTTTCTTCCGCTCCATCAGCTCCCGGGCCATGGCCCTTGCCGCCTTCCCCTCCCCACCCAGCATCCGGCTCAGCTCCTTCTCCCGACTCTCCCCCTCCACCTTCTGCAGTCGGGCAAACGTTCTTCCCTTCTCCACCGTTTTCGTCACGCAAAAATGCGCATCTGCAACGCCCGCCACCGCCGGCAGATGGGTCAAGCATAACACCTGATGCGTCTTCCCCAGGCCCGCCAGCCTCTGGGCCACCGCCTTTGCCGTCTCCCCCCCGACATTCGCGTCCACCTCATCAAAAATCAAAATCGGCACCTCATCCCTCTCCGCCAAAACCGTTTTCATTCCCAACATCACCCTCGCCATCTCTCCGCTCGAGGCGATCGCCCGCAGGGGCCGCGGCGGCTCCCCCGGATTCGGCGCAAACATCATCTCCACCGTCTCCCCTCCCTCCGCCCCCGGACTCTCCATCCTCTGCACCACCACCTCCAACCGACTTTGCTGAAAACCCAACCCACGCAACTGCTCCGTCACCTCCCGGGCAAAGAGAGGTGCGGCTTTGTCCCTCTCCTTGCCCAGCTTTCCCGCAACCGATCGATATCTCTCCCCGGCCTTCTTCACGGCCGCCGCCAACTCCCTCTCCGTACCCTCCGCATTCGCCAGCTCCCCCTGCCTCTTCTTCAGCTCGGCAAACTTTTCCAAAGCAGCCTCCAAACTTCCCCCGTATTTTCTGCGCAAACCTAACACGCAATTCAGCCGTGCCTCCAAAGCCGCCAACCTCTCCCCATCCAGCCCCACCTCCTCCGCCCGCCGTTCCCCCTCCCGCACCAGCTCGCGTAACGTCGCCACCGCCGACTCATTTTTCTCCCGCAACTCCCCCGCCGCCCCGTCCAGGCGCTCCCACTCCACCAAACCCTTCTGCACTTTCCCCAGCTTCTCCAACACGTTCTCCTCCCCCCCCTCCAAAAGGCTGCTCACCTCCCCCGCCAGCTCGAGAATCCTCCTTCCATGGCCCGCGGCCGCATAGTCCCTCTCCAACTGCTCATCCTCCCCCAAGACCAACTTCGCATCCTCCAACTCCTTCACCTGATGATCGATCGACTCCCTCGTCGCCCCATCGGCCCCCGCCAACTTCACCCGAAATTGATCCAACGCCTCCTCCGCCTCCCTCTTCTCCCTCCAAGCCTGCCTCACCTCCCCCACCAACTTCTTCAAACCCCCGTACCCATCCAGTGCCTCCCTCTGCGCCACCGGCGATAACAAGGTCTGGTGGTCATGCGGCCCGTGCAGATCCACCAACCGATCCCCCAACTCCTTCAACACAGCCAACGTCACCGCAGATCCGTTTAAAAATTGGCGACCCGTACCCGTCGCCCCGACTTGTCGCTTGATGATCAGAGTCCCGTCCCGATCCGCCTCAATTCCCTTCTCCTCCAACCAGCCCCGGAACCTCTGCGCACCCCCCAGCTCCCCCTCGACCACACACCCCTCCGCTCCCGTTCTCACCAAACCCCGGTCCGCACGCTCCCCCAACAACAGCAAAAACGCATCCACCAGAATCGACTTTCCCGCACCCGTCTCCCCCGTCAACGCATTGAACCCCTGCCCCAGCTCCCACGTCAACTCCTCCACCACCGCCAGATTGTGAATCCGCAATCGCCTTAGCATGATTCTAGATAGATAGCAGAAGACTTGGGGATGATAGCGAAAACTTTCCCCACCCTTCCTCGCCAAAAAAAGGCCAAAGGAGGGTCGCCACCTGCCGTGCCCCTCGCTATCAGAATCTATGCGTTTGACCTTTTTGGGCACCGGAACATCCCAAGGCGTCCCCCTCCTCGCATGCTCCTGTCGCGTCTGTACCTCCGCCGATCCACGCGACCGTCGCTTCCGCTCCTCCGTTTGGATCGAGGACCCACCCCTCAGCATCGTCATCGACACCTCTCCCGATTTCCGCTCCCAAGCCCTCCGGGCCGGCATCCCCAGGCTCGATGCCGTCCTGTACACCCACAGCCATGCCGACCACATCGCCGGCTTCGATGATCTCCGAACGTACTCCGTGAAAAATGGAAACCGCATCCCGATCTACGCCGATCCATTCACCCTTTCCCGGCTCGAAAAAGCGTTCGACTACGCCTTCAACGTCAGGGAGCGAAGCCCCGCCTACGTTTGCCCCGAGCCTCATCCCATCACCGGTCCCTTCTCCATCGGACCGTTGACCTTTACCCCGCTTCCCGTTCCACATGGCACCATCACCACCACCGGCTTCCGGATGGATCACCATGGTCAACCCCGTGTCGCCTACTTGCCCGATTGTGCTGCCGTTCCCGGCACCATCCGCGATCTTATCCGTCAGATCCCCGTTCTGGTTATCGACGGACTTCGCGAGGAACCCCACCCCACCCACCTCACCATAGCTCAAGCCATCGAGATCTCCCAGGATGTCCGGGCTGCCCAAACGTGGCTCACTCACCTCACCCACCAAACCCTTCACGCCGAGCGGGATGCCACCCTCCCGCCGCCCATCCGTCTCGCCTACGACTCCCTGCAACTGAGCCTGTAATCTTCTCCCCACACCCCTTTTCCCCTACTGTACGGCCATGATCTGCCGGTTCGCCCTCCTCCCCGCCCTTCTTTTTCTCCTCCCCCCTCTTTCCGCAAGGGCGGAGACCATTTCCCCGGCCGAATCACAATCCCCCAATCTGGCCGCGCATACGGTCGTCGTTTACAACCGGGCCGACCCCGATTCCCAGCCCCTGGCCGAAACGTATGCCAAAGCCCGCTCCATTCCGCCCGATCGCCTGCTCGGCATCGATTGTCCCGTCACCGAGGAAATTACCCGCGTGGACTTCGAAACCAAAATCCGCCAGCCCTTGGACGAGCTTTTTGTGTCCCGCGGATGGCTGAAACGCAGCGAAACCATCCTCCCCAACCCCATCCTGGGCCTCCCCGACAACCTCCCCGTCCAACAATCCCAGGAGAACCCGATCTGGATCATGGTTCTCATCCGTGGCGTCCCGCTCAAAATCGCCGAAGACCCCACCGTGGTTGCCCCGGAAGCTCTCATGTCCCAGCTCCGCCCAAACGCCGCCGCCGTCGATTCCGAACTCGCCCTCCTCCCCCTCCGCGGGCTCCCCACCTACGGCCTCGTCTCCAACCCCTACTTCGCCGATAAACGGATCCGCCCGTTCGGTCAGTTTTTTGCCAACTACCTCATCCTCGTCACCCGACTCGATGGTCCCACTCCGGACATCGTCCGCCGCATGATCCAGGATGCCGTTGAAACCGAAAAAACGGAGCTCACGGGACGCGCATTCTTTGATATTCGGACCATCGAGAAAAAAGACGACCCCTACCGCATGGGGGACGACTGGATCGAGCAAGCCGCCGTTCTCTTTCAGGCCCGCGGGTTCGATATCGAAATCGATCGGAAACCCGAGGTCGCATCGAAATGGATTCCTTGGGACCAGATCGCCTTCTATGCGGGTTGGTACACCTGGAACTTCGAAGGCCCCTTCGAGCTTCCCACCACCCATTTCCGGAAAGGGGCCATCGCGTACCATATCCACTCCTTCAGTGCCGACACGGTGCGCTCCGAGACGAAAAACTGGGTCGGTCCCCTCCTCTCTCACGGCGTCACCGCCACCATGGGCGCCGTCTATGAGCCTTATCTCCGCTTTACCCCCGACATCAGCCTCTTTGTCAGCGGCCTCCTGTCCGGCCTCACCTTCGCCGAATCCGCCTACCAGTCCCAGATCGCTCTCTCCTGGATGGTCACCTTTGTCGGCGATCCCCTCTATCGCCCGTTCCCTCGGAACTTTTACGAAAACCTCGATTCCGCCCAAACGGCCAAATCTCCCAATCTCCCCTGGCTCCGACTCCGCAAAGCCCGTCTCCTTGCCAACTCCGGTTCCATCTCCGAAACCCGCGCCGCCGTCAACCAGCTTCTGGAGGATTTTCCGAAAAATAAAATCATCCTGGAGGGCAGTGCCGATATTTTCCGGGATTTGAACGAAAAGAAGGATGCCACCCATCTGTACGAGGAGGATCTCGATCTCTTGGGGGAGAAGGAAAGCCAGGACCGTCTCCGCATTATGATGAAACTTGCCGAAATTTTCCGTCGGGACGAGAAAACGAAAGCCGCCCTCGGGATGTATGAGAAAATCGCCCAGGAATTTCCGGAGGCAAATCGCGGGACCGGCTTGGGAGACCGCGCCCTCTCCTTTGCCTCCGGCGAGGGAATTTCGGAACTCCCGCCCGCCCTCCAGGCCTACAAGGATTCGGTCGAGGCGGAACAGCTCGCTGCCGCGGTGGCCAAAGCGGCCGCCCAACCGCCCGCAAATCCCCGCCCCGAAGCCACCGCAGCCGATCAAGCGGCCGTGCTCCAGGCGGCCACCTCCCGCCCGGCCGGCAAGGACTCCTCCGCACCGCCCGCCCCGCCCCAACCCCCGGCCCCCAAAACCAACTCCCCCACCGCCCGCTAAATCCTCAGCGCCACTCGTGCTTGGGATAGTTTCTCGCCAGCTCAGGCCTCAACTTCGGGTACGTCTCTTTCCAAAACGATCCCAAATCCCTCGTCACCTGCAACGGTCTCCGGTGGGGACCCAGAATTTCCACCGTCACCTCCACCTTTCCATCCCCGATCCGCGGGGTCCTCTCCAACCCGTACAACTCCTGGATCCTGCCGGACACCACCGGCTCCCTCCCCTTTCCGTACTGGACCTTCAAAAACTTCCCCCCCGGCATTCCAATTCTGTCCGGCGCCAACTGCTCCAACCGCTTCACTCTCTCCCGGCCCAGCCACGCGCGCAGCGACTCCACCGCACTTCGCTCGTTCGCCTGGCGCCAGCTCAAACATCCCTCGCACTGCATCTCCAAAACCAACCTCCGGGCCGCCTCGTCCCACTCCGGCCACTCCTCCTGCGCCGCCCATCCCCTCACCACCTCCAATCGCTCCAACAAACCCTCCGCCTCCGCACTCCATCCCGGCCAACCACACCTCTTCTCCAGCACCGCCTGTGCCAAAACCGCCGCCGTCTCCGACCCCGCCTCCCCATCCCGCTTTTTTTCCTCCAAGACCAGATCCCGGAACCGTTTCTGCTCCACTTCGCAAACCTTTCTGCCGTTCTCCTCAAAAACGAGGCCGCGTTTCTCCGAAAAATCCTCCGGAAACATCTCCCGCAACCAACTCTCCTCCACCGCCGTGACCAGGCCCAGGACCACCTCCACCTCCCCGTCCGTCCGCCCGATCTCCTTCATCTCCGCCGCAAGAATCAAGGGACGATCCCGCACCACGCTCTCGCGCGCAATCGTCCCCGCCCGGCCCCCCGACAAACGGCACCGCAACGTTCCGCCGTCCAAACGCCTGCCTAAATGGTCGGAAAATCCGGCCAGCACGCACCTTCGTAACTTGTCCCCTGCGGCCGGCGTTTCCTCCACCTTCAGCCCCATCCCCACAGACACGCTTAACAACCGGTCCCGCACCGCCGCCGCCTCTCTCGCCGCTCCCCCATGAATCCCCATCCTTCCGCAAGCACCGGGATGAAAATTCTCCCTTTCCGCAAACCGCAACGCCCTCAACCACACAAACAGATCACTCTCCTCCTCCCCCTCCCATAAAATTTCCGCCCCCTCCCCCTTTCGTCCCGCCATCCTCTGCAAAAGGGGCCGTCCCGAAAGAAGTGCGGCAATTCCCGCCGCCCCCCGCAGACACCCCAACGCCCCGGCCTCCATCAGCATCCGTGCCAGCCGCGGATGCACAGGCCAACCCGCCATTTTTTTTCCCGTCTCCGTCAGCTTCCCACCCACCCCATGGGTCGCACCCAAATCGGCCAGCAACTTCTCCGCCCGAATCACCGAGCTCTCCTCCGGTGCATCCACCCAGCGAAAATCGCGCAACCTTCCTGCCCCCGCCGCCGCCAAAACCAGCGCCACCTCCGCCAAATCCAGCTTTCGGATTTCCGGCTCCTCCACCCTCGCCCGTTTCGACCAGTCCGTCTCCGTTTCCAATCTCACACAAATCCCGGGCGCTGTCCGTCCCGCTCTTCCTGCCCGCTGGGCCGCCGAGGCATGACTGATCCTCTCCACCAGCAACGTCTCCAACCCCCGCCTCGGATCGTACTTCGCCATCCGTGCCAAACCGCAATCCACCACCGCCCGGACCCCGTCCAAAGTCAGGGACGTTTCCGCCACATTCGTGGCCACCACGACTTTGGGCCGATCATACCGCTGCAGGGCCGCATCCTGATCCTTCGGCGACATCTCCCCATGCAACGGCAAAACCACCGCCTCGGATCGGCCCAACCTCGCCTCCAAATCCCTTCTCGCCCGGCTGATCTCATATCCCCCTGGCAGAAAAACCAGCACGTCCCCCTGCCCCGCCCGGATCAGACGCTCCGCCTCCCTCGCCGCCACCTCCGCCGCCCCCGATCCGCTCAGATCCTCCCGATGTTTCAAATACTCGATCTCCACCGGAAAGGTTCTGCCCTCGGAACGCAACACCTCCGCCCCAATCCGCTCCGCCAGCTTCTCGGTCTCCAGCGTTGCGGACATCACGATCAGAATCAGATCCGGCCTCCCCGCTTCCTGCAGATCCAAAATTCTTCCCAGCGTCAAATCGCCGTACAAATGCCTCTCGTGAAACTCATCACAAATCACCGCCTGAACCCCTTCCAGCCTCGGCCTCGAGATCATCTGCCTGACCAACACCCCCTCGGTGACGAAACGGATGCGTGTCTCCTTCGAGGTTTGATCGTCCAACCGAATCGTATATCCCACCTCCTTCCCCAACTCCACCCCCCGCTCCTCCGCCACCCGTTTTGCCAGCATCCGTGCCGCAATCCTCCTCGGCTGCAAGATCACCCCCTGCCCCCTCTCCCCCAAAAACCCCCCCTCCAACAGCATTTGCGGAATCTGCGTCGATTTTCCCGAGCCCGTCGGCGCCTCGATCACGATCCGCTTTTTTCCCGCACGCAACGCCACCCCCAGCTGATCCCGGATCTCCTCGATGGGTAAATTCGACGCCATCCCCAAACCCTAGCGGAAAATCCAATGCAAAGGGAGGACCGAGCCTCCCCAAGGGACGGAAATCTTACTTTTTCTTGATCTTCCTTGCCCGCCCACGTGTCAGCCATCCCGAATCCAGATAATCCTTCAGCCCCTGCTCCAAACTAAACTTCGGCTGAATCCCCAAATCCCTCTTGGTGGCGGTCATGTCCGCTTCGGTGTGGGGTTGGTAGAAGGGATACGGACAATCGAAATACTGCGGCTTCAACTTGGTCCCCAACACACCGTTTAATCCATCGACCATCTCGTTGAAACTGCGCGGTTGTCCCGACCCGGCATTCCAGACCCCTGATTTCCCCGATTTCATCGCGGCGATCGTCAAAGCGACGATGTCCTTCACATAAACAAAATCCCGCTTCTGCTCCCCGCTCTTGAAAATTCTGGGACGTTTTCCCCTCAGCATCTGCCCCGCCAAGTGCCACGCCATGCTCGCCGGCACCCCTTTGTGCCCTTCTCTCGGGCCGTACACATTGAAGTAACGCAGGCCCCCGATTTTCCAGGAAGGCTCCTCCTCCAAAACTTTCCGCGCCAGATTTTCCAGCTGCACTTTGGAGAACGCATACGCATTCGCGGGCGCCAGCGGATCCCCCACCCGGTTCACCCCCGCACGGATCCCATACGTCGCGGCGCTCGTCGCATACACAATCGGGGTTTTTTCAGGCCGAAGATACTCCAGCAACCTCCGAAACCCCTCGACGTTGTCATGCGTCTGAACCCTCTGATCCTGCAGCGTTGTGTCGGTGATCGAGGCCAGGTGAAACATCCCATCCGGCCGTTTCCCACGGAACTCAGCCTCCCAGTCCAACCGGGAAATGTCCGCCGCCACAAAATCCCCCCGGTACCCCTCCAAATTCAAAAAGGACCCGCTCCGAAAATCATCCAAAACCGTCAGCACCGCCTCCGGAAACTCATCCTGCAACCGCAGGACAAGATTCGACCCGATAAATCCTGCCCCCCCTGTAACCCAGATCTGCCTCATGGTTTTTAAACTTATACAGATAGAAAGTTATTCCCAAACATAAAAATCATGTCTAGATACATAACGAGCCAAGTAGCTGCCAACCCCTATGCCCTTACCCATAATCAATTTAAGACACAATCCAAAGTCAAAAAATTCACTGCTTTTAGCTCTTTTTTTGGCGACTTTTTGGTCGTTAATGACAAGTTGTTGGTCGGGTGTGGCCGTAAAGGAATCGAACGGAACATCCTCCCCCCAAATGTCCGACGCCGATTCGATCCAAAACTCCCTTTTTGGGGAGGATGTGGTCAGCCTTTCGGCAGAAACGGCAGGCCTCTTCTCCATCAACAACTCGAACAACTACCGCTATCTGCCCCAACTCATCACGGTGGGGTGGCAGTTGGACGAAATCGGGAACGAGGGATGGAACCGCGGTAACACCGAATTCCTGTTCAGCGGAATGTACGCACCCGTCATCCATGGCCCCAACCCATGGTTCACCGGCGGTCTTTTTGGGCCGCGGTATAACTTTATCCAGGAGGGATGGCCTGTCGTCCCGTATCTCGAATCCAGGGTTGGCTTTATGTTCACCAACGCCACGGGTGCGCCCAACTCCCAGGGACAGGACTTCTGCTTCAGCTTTACCGTGGGAGCAGGCGTTCGGATCCCCGTCATGCAGCAGCTTTCGGTCAACCTCGGTGTCCTGTACCAACACATCTCGAACGGCGGCCTTTCCGAGCCGGAACATCAAAACGTCGGTCTCGACTCCATCGGCCCCACCCTTTCGGTGACTTGGGCGTTTTAAACCCGGCCCATCCCCAAAACCTCAATCGCTCCCCGCCAACACAACGGTTCACACCCGCGAGCCCCCCATGAAATCAACGTAACTTCCACCTTGTTCACATATCACATCCTTTTTTTGAACTAACTGATAGTCAGCACGATAAAGTGTGCTTAACGTCACACTTTATGTCTTTCTTCAAAACTTATTCACTTATCACGTAGGGCTCTTTTATTATGCTCGAAACACGCGATCTCCATAAATCATACGAGTCGGGCGAAGCTCGCGTCGATGCCCTGCGTGGCATTACCCTGAAAATCCTCCCAGGCGAAATCGTTGCCATCACGGGACCCAGCGGCTGCGGAAAAAGCACTCTCCTCCACATCCTAGGTGCCCTCGACGCCCCCACCTCCGGCCAAGCCTACCTCGAAGGCCATCCCCTTCACTCCCTCAACGACGATAAACTCACCGCCCTTCGGCGTCTCAAAATCGGATTCGTTTTCCAATTCTTTCATCTTCTTCCCACGTTGACGGTCGAGGAAAACGTCCTCCTCCCACTCCTCCTCTCCGGAAGCGTGACCGCCTCAGCCCATGTCCGTGCGCGACACCTCCTCTCCACAGTCGGGCTCAGCGACCGCTCCCATCACCGGCCTCATCAACTCTCAGGAGGCCAGCTCCAACGCGCCGCACTCGCCCGTGCCCTCATCCACCAACCCTCCATCCTCCTCGCCGATGAACCCACCGGCAACCTCGACTCCGCCTCCAGCGCGATGGTCATCGATCTGATCACCCAACTTGCCCGCCGCGAAAAAACAACCGTCGTGCTCGTCACCCACAGCGAGGAAATTGCGGCCCGGGCCGACCGACGCATCCCCCTCGTCGACGGCCGCATCCAAGCCTGATCTTGAACTGGTTTTCCACCCTCCGCGTCTTTCTTTCCCACGGGGGCCGCGATTTTTTCCGCCACAAAACTCTCTCTCTCCTCAACCTCCTCGCCCTCGCCGTCGGGGTCGCCGCCATCGTTGCGATTCAAACCGTCAACGAAACCGCCCTCCGCTCATTCCGCGCCTCCCTCGATCTCGTGGCTGGCCGACCCGACTTCACCATCGAGGGCCAAGGCTTCCGCCTTCCCGAAAAACTCATCCCTCTCCTTCGGAACGACACCGCCATCCGCGAGGTCACCCCCACTCTCTCCCTGGTCGCCTCCCTCCCGAATCATCCAGGGGAGTTCCTTCATCTCATCGGCGTCGACCCCTTCTCAAACAGCGAACTCGTCACCTACCGCCTCGAAGACGCCCTCCGCTCCCCCACCGACGCCATCGCCTTCGTTTCCGAGCCCAACACCATCGCCCTCACCCGCTCCCTCGCCAACCGACTCCATGTTCAGCCGGGGGACTCCATCCGCGCGGTCTCCGCAGGCCATCAAGCCAATCTCCAGGTCCGCTTCCTTCTTGAACCTTCCCCCGACCTCCTCGGGGCGGATGATCACCTCGCCATCGCGGATATCGCCACCGTTCAATCCGCCTTCGGACTCTCCGGCCAAGTCGACCGCATCGAAGCCCTCCTTCGCCCCGATGCATCGGGAAAAATTGCCACCGCCCGCTCCTCCCTTCTCGAACGCCTCACACCCCACCTGCCCGCCCACGCCCGGGCCGGCTCCCCCGAGCGCCGAGGCCAGGAGGTCGAAAAAATGCTCGGCGCCTTTCAACTCAACCTCACAGCCCTCTCCCTCATCGCCCTCGTCGTCGGCATGTTCCTCGTGACCAATACCGTCGCCGCCAACGTGGTTCGCCGCCGATCCGAGATCGGCCTCCTTCGCGCCCTTGGCCTGACCCGAAACTCCGTCGTTTTCCTTCTCGTCGCAGAGTCCGTGCTTCTCGGTCTCCTGGGCTCCGCTTTGGGGATTGTTCTGGGTCTTCAGGTGGCCCGCGCTCTGCTTCAATCGGTCGCCTCCACCGTCACCTCCCACTATGTTCTTCTATCCATGCGGGAAATCGTGGTGAACCCTTGGAGCCTCCTCGCCGCCGGCCTCGCCGGACTCCTCGCTGCGGGATTTGCCGCATGGTGGCCCGCCCGCCAAGCCTCCCTCGTATCTCCCGTCGATGCTCTCCTCCCGGGGAACTCCGCGGATCGGGCTGCCTCTCCGCCATCCCACCTCCTCAGGGCCTCACTTCTCTGTTTTCTGCTTACCCTGCTCTTCTCGGCCACCGCACTGTATGCCCGTATTCCGCGCACCGGCTTTCTGGCCGCACTCAGCACTCTTCTGGCCACCGCTTTCCTCGCCCCCGCCCTGGCTCGGCTTCTCACTCTGATTCCATCCCTGCCTCTCTCTTTCACGATTCTGGCCCGCTCTTCCTTCTCCCGTGGTCTCCATCGCCACGGCCTCGCCGCTGCCGCCCTCTCCGTTGCCGTCGCCATGGCCATCGGCGTCACCATCATGGTCCACAGCTTCCGTGCCACCGTCGACCAGTGGATCGGCGAAAGCATCAAAGCCGACCTCTTTATCGCCCCCTCCACCAACCTGATCGCGGGAGCTCTCGAACCCCTCGATCCCCAGGCCGAAACCCTCGCCCTCGCCACCCCAGGAGTCCGCGCCGTCGGTACCTACCGCGAAATTCGCCTCTTTCTGGATGGTACCCCCGCCAAACTCGCCGCCTGCCGACTCGAAATCCTCCGCGTCTACAATCCTCTGACCTTTCTCTCCACCCTATCGGGCGATCCCTATGAACTTTGCCAAAAGGGCGACTGCGCCCTCATCTCGGAAAACTTCGCCCGCCGTCGCCGACTCAAAGTCGGCGATACCGTCTCCCTCCCCACTCCCACAGGAACTCATCCCCTCCAAGTCGCCGCCATCTTTCGGGACTACACTTCCGAATCCGGTCTCCTACTTCTCGACCGCTCCACCTACCGCCGGCTGACCCAGGACCAGGCTCTGACCAGCCTCGCCATTCATCTCGAACCCGGCATCTCTCCCCAAACCGTCGGGGACTCCCTGCGCGAACAGCTTCGCCCCCGGGGCGAATTTCTTGTCTACTCCCAAGCCGGACTTCGGGACGAGGCCCTTCGTATTTTCGACCGCTCCTTTGCTGTCACCGCCCTCCTCCGCACCCTTGCGATCGCCGTCGCCGCCCTCGGCGTCACCCTCTCCCTCACCGCCCTCGGAATCGAACGCACCCGCGAGATCGGAATCCTCCGCGCCACGGGTGCCTCCCGCGGGCAGATTCTCCGGACAATCATGACCGAGTCCGCCTACCTCGGAACCACCGGGATTCTCCTCGGCCTTGTGACCGGTTTTGCCGTTGCCCTCATCTTGATGCAGGTCATCAACCGCGCATTCTTCGGATGGACCATCGACTGGCACACCCCCTATCCCTCTCTCGTGGGAATTGTCGTCGGGATGATGGTTGCCTGCCTTCTTGCCTCTCTCCCACCCGCATGGCGCGCCTCCCGCCTCTCCCCCGCCGAGGCCCTCCGCTCCGAATGAAAAGTCATCCCCATTCCTCGATCCGTGCCAAGGCTGGTTGACCCACCCAAACCGCGGTTTATTGTCCTCATTATGAAATTCGACTGGTCGGCTTGCCCCTCCGTCTGGACAGATCCCAAAAGGCTCAGCGGAACCCCGGCGTTTCGGGGAACCCGCGTCCCCGTTTCCGCTTTGTTCTCGAACTTGAAATCCGGTGCCTCTCTGGATGACTTTCTATCCTGGTTTCCGGGCGTAACCAGGAACCAAGTGGAGGAGGTTTTGGCATTCGCGGCTCGGGAATCCTCGGCACTTGCGGTCGGATGAAAGTCCTGCTGGACCACTGCGTTCCGCAACCCCTCAAAAATATTCTCACGGGCCATGAGGTCAGCCACGCCTTTGAGTTGGGTTGGCAAGAGCTTCACAATGGGGATCTCCTCGCCAAAGCGGAGCAGGCCTTCGACATTCTTGTCACCTCGGACAAGAACATCGTTCATCAACATGACTTGTCTGGGAAAAAACTGGCCGTTTTAGTTCTGTGGACCAACAACTGGCACGAGCTTAAAATTCAATCCTCCCGAATCCTGCTTGAACTCGATAACCTGAGGAGTGGAGATAGCCGACAAATGCAATGACGACCGTCCGATACCCTCCGCTCCAAATGAAAAAACTCCTCCCCATTGTTCTCCTCTGCCTCGCGACCTCTTGGCTCCATGCGGCCGATCCTTGGGCTCGTGCAATGAAGCCCTGGTCCTGGTCGTTTCCACGCGACCACGGATCTCACCCCGAATTCAAAACCGAATGGTGGTACCTCACCGGAAACCTCGACGATGAAAACGGGAACCCCTACGGCTACGAACTCACCTTCTTCCGCCATGGCCTTCAACCCGTCGCCACCCAACCCGACTCCGCTTGGTCGGTTCGTGACATCTCCTTTGCCCATCTCGCCGTCACCGATATTCGCTCCCGCCGCTTTCTTTTTTCCGAAAAACTCAGCCGAGGCGCCCTCGGAGAGGTGGAAATTTCCCAGAAAGACATGCAGGTTCGGATCGCCGACTGGACCCTACAGAGAAAAGCTGACTCCACTCTCACCATGTCCGCCTCCGATCCCACCTCAGGTATCGGAATCGATCTTTCCGCTACCCCTCTCAAGCCTCTCACCTTGCAGGGTGAGAAAGGTTTAAGCCGGAAATCCGCCACCCCTGGCAACGCCAGCCACTACTACTCCTTCACCCGCCTCCAAACCACAGGCCAACTCGAACTCAACGGCAAAAAAATTCCCGTCCAGGGACTCTCCTGGTTCGATCACGAATTCTCCACCTCCGCCCTGGCCGAGGATCAGGAAGGTTGGGACTGGTTCTGTCTCCAGTTCGATTCGGGCGAGGAGCTGATGCTCTATCGAATGCGCAACCCGGGCAACCGAACCGATCCCGCCTCCTCAGGAACCTGGATCCCTGCTCGTGGCCCCTCTCTTTCACTCAAGTCATCCGACTTCACCATCACCCCCCTGGATGAGTGGAAAACCGCCAGCGGATCCACCTACCCTTCCGGTTGGAAAATCTCTGTCCCCTCCCTTGATCTCACGGGAGAAGTTCAGCCTCTTCTTCTCGATCAAGAACTACAACTCAAACGAACCGCAAAGATCCGCTACTGGGAAGGAGCCTGCCGCTTCACAGGAAACCGGAGCGGAAAGCCTATCTCAGGTCGCGGCTACACCGAACTCACCGGCTACGCAGCGCCTATCGGCCAAGGAATGAAAGAGTAGTCCCTCTCAGATCAAGCCCATCGAAGCTCAGCGAGCTTGCCGAGACGCAGCGGAGGAGGGCATCCCCCATCGGCCAAGGCATGAGGCAGTGGTCTATTTGACAAAAGCCAACCACACCACCCCCAACCCAATCCGGTACCACCCAAACGGATTGAACGTTTTCGTCCGTACATACCCCAGCAACCAGCGGACCACGAAGTAAGCCGTGACCGCAGAAACTGCAAAGCCTAACCCCAGATGGACCCACTCGTGTTGATCGGGAACGCCCGTGGTCTTCAGTTGCCGGAAAAAACTCAACCCGCACGCCGCCAGCAAAGTGGGAACTCCCAACAGAAAAGAAAAGTCCGCCGCGGCCGACCTCGATAACCCCCCAAACATCCCCGCCAAAATCGTCACCCCGGAACGGGAAGTCCCGGGAAACACC